>Ga0105251_10000155_pt1 | contig 69872 bp, 54 predicted proteins | sample KBSS64metaG_FD_80424 | JGI IMG/M metagenome (GOLD analysis project Ga0105251, IMG submission 80424) | Switchgrass rhizosphere microbial communities from Kellogg Biological Station, Michigan, USA - KBS S6-4 metaG | ecosystem: Host-associated > Plants > Roots > Rhizosphere > Soil | place...
GGGCGTGGCGGCGACGAAGCGCAACGCGTCCAGCTCGGGATCGTGCGGCGGCGTCAGCGCGGCGGCGACCGCGGCGTCCATCGCGGCCACGTCGGCGTTGCGGGTCGCGTGGTCGGCACGCTGCTGCGCGGCATCGGACAACTGCAGGCGCCGGCGCCAGTCGATGTCCTCGCCCTGGCGCCAGCCGCGCAGGGTCGGCAGGTCGTGGGTGGTGGTGGTGGCGATCGCATCGGCGCGCCAGCGCGCCGGTGGCAGGAACGCGCCCTTGGCGTCGCGGGTGAACAGCAGCACGTCGATGCCCATCACCCCGCGTTGCGACAGTTCGGCGCGGATGCCGTCCGGCACCACCCCCAGGTCCTCGCCGACCACGATCGCCCGGTGCCGCCACGATTCCAGCGCCAGCAGGCGCAGCAGGTCGTGCAGCGGATAGCGCAGGTACACGCCGTCGGCGGAACGGGCGCCGCGCGGAATCGTCCACAGCCGCAGCAGGCCGAGGATGTGGTCGATGCGCACGCCGCCGCGATCGCGCATGACCGCGCGCAGCAGCTCGATGAAGGGCGCATAGCCGCTGGCACGCAGCCCGGTCGGCGAGTAGCCGCCGATGCCCCAGGCCTGGCCGTCGCCGTTGAACGCGTCCGGCGGCGCGCCCAGTTCCAGCCCGGCCAGCACCGCCTGCGGCCAGGCCGCGGCCTCGGCGCCGTTGGGATCGAAGCCCACCGCCAGGTCGGCGATCAGGCCGATGCCCATGCCGGCCGCGCGCGCCTGCCGCTGCACGTCGGCCCAACTGCGCGCGGCCAGCCATTGCGCGAAGCGGTGCAGGGCCGGATCGGCATCGCCGAAATCGCGCGCGGCGAAGGCGGCGTAGTCGCGCAGGGCGGCGCCGCGTGCGTGCGCGAACGCGGCGAGGTCCGCGTGCAGGGCGGGGTCGGCCTGGGCGAAGTCGGCATGCAGTTGCTGCAGCCACCGCCACTTCGCCGCGGCCGATATCGGCCAGTCGATCAGCGTGCGCATGTGCGCCTCGGCGAAGGCCTGCTGCAGCCCGGCCGCCTGCAGCGCGTGTTGCGCCGCATCGGCGCCGAGCACGCGCGCCGGCGCGGCCTGCAAGGGATCGAGGAAGCGGCGGTCGCCCGGCGAGTACGGGCTGTAGTGGCCGCCGACCGGCCGCGCCGCGTGCACCGGGCTCAGCGCGATCGCATCGCCGCCGGCCGCGGCGATGCGATCGGCCCAGGCGGCGACGCCGTCCGCATCGCCGATCCCGGCGTCGTGCCGGCCCTGCGCCGAATACACCTGCAGCGACAGGCCCCAGCGCCGCGGCGCGGGCGCGCCGACCGCTTCGGCGACGCCATAGCAGCGCGGCGGCGCCACGGCCAGAGTGGTGGCGCGCTCGCCGTGCTGCAGGGTCCAGTAGCCATGCGTGTCGAGCGCCGCCACGCGGCCCTGCGCGTCGAAGCGGCCATCGCGGCGGGTGCCATCCTCGTGTTCGAGCCGGTACGCCGCGCCGGGCGCGCCGCCGGCGTCAATCGGCGTGCCGAGGTCGGCGGTCAGCAGCGGCGCGGCGGTGGCGGTGGCCTGCAGTCGGCGCAGGCTGTGGCGGCAGGCGGTGGCGTCGCGCGCGTCCAGGCCGAGCGCGCCGAGCACGCTGCGCAGCGTGTCGGCACCGACCGTGCGCGGGGTGTCGGTGGCGTCGATCCAGTCGACCAGCAGGCCGGCGGCGGACGCCAGGGTGTGCAGGGGGGTGTCGGTCATGGGCAAGTCGGGCCGGCAGAAGGAAGAGTGCGCCGTCACTGCGGCCGCGCACGCCATGCGTGCGCGGTGCGGCGACCGACGGGAGCGCCAGCTTGCCGGCAGCGCTGTCGCGGCGGCGTCGCGACAGCGTGGGCTCAGGCGGTGGAACCCGGGCGATAGCGCGCGACGAAGGCGTTCGGCGGCAACCGCGCCGGATCCTCGCCCGCGTTCTCGGCATGCACGGTGCGGCCCGGCAGGTCCAGCGCCACCGGCGCGTCGCCGAAGTTGGCGGCCACATGCCATTCGCCGTCGCCGAGCGTCCAGCCCGCGGCCACCGCCTTGGGCCCGAGCGTGCGCGCGCCGAGCGCGCGCGCCTGCGCCAGTGCCGGCATCAGCTGCTGGCGGCGCAGTGCCATCAGCGCCGCGAACCAGTCGCGCCAGCGCGCGCCGTCGCCATGCGTGGCGTCGCTGATATCGGCGATCGAGGCCTCGAAGGTGGACACGGCGTTCGGATCGGGAATCGTCGCGCGCTGCTGCGGATCGGCGAACGCGGCGAAATGCGCGAACTCGCGGCGCCGGCCCTCGCGCACCGCTTCGTCCAGCGGCGGCGCGAAGTCGGTGAAGAACAGGAACGGGGTGCGGCTGCCCCACGGCTCGCCCATGAAGAACAGCGGGATCATCGGCGTCAGCGCGGTCAGCGCCAGCGCCGCGCGCAGCGCCGGCTCGGACACCTGGGTGATCAGCCGGTCGCCGCGCGCGCGGTTGCCGATCTGGTCGTGGTTCTGCGCGAAGATCACGAACTTGTGCGGCGGCAGGTGGCCGCTGGGTTCGCCGCGGGCGTGGCCGCGGTGGTCGGCCTGGCCCTGGTAGGCGAAGCCTTCGCCCAGCACGCGCGCCAGATGCTGCGCCGGCGCGTCGGCGAAGCCGGCGTAATAGCCTTCGTGTTCGCCGGTCAGCAGCACGTGCAGGCTGTTGTGGAAGTCGTCGTCCCATTGCGCGCTGTAGCCGCGCTCCAGCACGCCGGCCTGGTTGGCCTCGTTCTCCAGCACCAGGTGCACGTGGCGCCCGGCCGGCACGCTGGCCATGATCGCCTCGCGCAGCGTGTCCAGGAACGCGTTGGGCACGATCGCGTGCACCGCGTCCAGGCGCAGCCCGTCGAAGCGGTACTCGTGCAGCCACATCAGCGCGTTGTCGATGAAGTAGCGCTGCACCGGCGCCAGCCGGAAGTCGATCGCCGCGCCCCACGGCGTCGGCGCGTCCTCGCGGAAGAAGCGCGAGGCGTACTGGCCGAGGTAATTGCCGTCCGGGCCGAAGTGGTTGTAGACCACGTCCAGGAACACGCTCAGGCCCAGGCCGTGGGCCTCGTCGATCAGCGCCTTGAGTTCGTCCGGGTGGCCATAGGCCGCCGCCGGCGCATACGGCAACACGCCGTCGTAGCCCCAGTTGTGGCGGCCGGGGAAGGCGGCCAGCGGCATCAGCTCGAGCGCGGTGACGCCCAGCGCCGCCAGCGTCGGCAACTGCGCGCGCAGCCCGGCATAGCCGCCGCAGGCGCCCACGTGCAGCTCGTAGAACACCGTTTCCGCCCAAGGCCGGCCGCGCCAGGCATCGTGCTTCCAGCGGTAGCCGTCGCTGGCCAGGACCGCGCTGGCGCGGTGCACGCCGTCGGGCTGCCAGCGCGAGGCCGGATCGGGCACCGGCTCGCCGCCGTCGATCGCATAGCGGTAGCGCGTGCCGGGAGCGCAGGCGAGGGCGGCGGCGAAATAGCCGTCCGCGGCGGCGGCCATGGGCTGCCGGCTGCCGTCGGCGAACACCAGCTCCACGGCGCCGGCGTCCGGCGCCCACAGCGCGAAGGCGACCTCGCCGTTGGCGGTGGGCCAGGCGCCCTGGCGCAGGGCGGCGGCCGGCGTCGCCGCGGTGGCGCCGGGCGATGGGGGGGGCGTTGCGATGTTCACGTCAGTACTCCGCTTGCAACCAGAGGGTGGACAGCGGCGGCAGGGTCAGCGCCAGCGATTGCGCGTGCCCGTGCATCGGCTCGGCCAGCGTGCGCAGGAGGCCGCCGTTGCCCTGGTTGGAGCCGCCGTAGTAGCCGCTGTCGGTGTTGAGGAGCTCGCGCCAGAGGCCGCCGCGCGGCACGCCGAGGCGATAGCCGTGGTGCACGGTCGGGGTGAAGTTGCTCACCGCCAGCAACGGCGGCGCGGCGCCGTCGCGATCGTGACGCACGAAGGCGAACACGCTGTTGCGATGGTCGTCGGCCACGCTCCATTCGAAGCCGTCGGGCGTGCGATCGCTGCGGTACAGCGCCGGCAGCGCGCGCAGGTGGCGGTTGAGGTCGCCGACCAGCCGCGCCACGCCGCGATGCTCCGGGCGCTGCGCCTGCGCCCAGTCCAGCGCGCGGTCGTGGTCCCATTCCTGCCACTGCCCGAACTCGCCTCCCATGAACAGCAGCTTGCGTCCCGGGTGCGCCCACATGAAGCCCAGATAGGCGCGCAGGTTGGCGAAGCGCTGCCAGGTGTCGCCGGGCATCTTCGCCAGCAGCGAACCCTTGCCGTGCACCACTTCGTCGTGCGACAGCGGCAGCACGAAGTGCTCGGAGAACGCGTACACCAGGCCGAAGCTCATCTCGCTGTGGTGGTGCTGGCGGTGGATGGGATCGCGCCGCATGTAGCTGAGCGTGTCGTGCATCCAGCCCATGTTCCATTTGTGGCTGAAGCCCAGGCCGCCCCGTTCCGGCGGCGCGGTCACGCCCGGCCAGGCGGTGGATTCCTCGGCGATCACCCGCACCCCGGGGAAGCGTTGCGCGATCTCGGCGTTGAGCCGGCGCAGGAACGCGATCGCCTCCAGGTTCTCGCGCCCGCCCTGGGCGTTGGGCACCCATTCGCCCTCGTTGCGGCCGTAGTCGCGGTACAGCATCGCCGCCACCGCATCCACGCGCAGGCCGTCGACGTGGAAGCGTTCGATCCATTCCAGCGCGCTGCCGATCAGGTAGGCGACCACTTCCGGGCGGCCGTAGTCGTAGACCAGGGTGTTCCACTCGCGGTGCACGCCTTCGCGCGGATCGGCGCGCTCGTACAGGGCGCCGCCGTCGAAACGCTGCAGGCCGTGCGCGTCGTCGGGGAAGTGCGCGCCGACCCAGTCCAGGATCACCCCGATCCCGGCCTGGTGGCAGGCATCGACGAAGCGCGCGAAGCCGGCGGCGTCGCCGTGGCGCGCGGTCGGCGCGTACAGGCCCAGCGGCTGGTAGCCCCAGGAACCGCCGAACGGGTACTCGGCGATCGGCAGCAGTTCGAGATGGGTGAAGCCCAGGTCCTGCACGTAGGGGATCAGTTGCTCTGCCAGCGCATCCCAGTGCAGCGGCTGGCCCTGCGCATCGTGGCGCCAGGAACCGGCATGCAGTTCGTAGATGCTCATCGGCCGCGCGGCGCCGGCCTGCGCCTGGCGCTGCGCCAGCCAGTCCGCGTCGTGCCAGGCGAAGGCGGCCGCGCCCGGCACCACCGAGGCGGTGCCGGGCGCGCGCGTGCTGTGCCGCGCGACCGGGTCGGCCTTGCGCGGCAGGGTGCTGCCGTCGGCGGCGAGGATCTCGTACTGGTACTGCTCGCCGCCGTGCAGGCCCGGCACGAACAGTTCCCACACGCCGGCCTCGCGATGCAGGCGCATCGGATGGCGGCGCGCGTCCCAGCCGTTGAAGTCGCCGACCAGCGCCACCCGGCGCGCCCGCGGCGCCCACACCGCGAAGCGCACTCCATCGACCGCGCCCACGCGGGTGTGGTGCGCGCCCAATGCCGCGCGCAACGCGGCGCCGTCGCCGGCGGCCATGCCGCGCAGCCAGGCCGGGTCCAGCAGCGGGCCGAACGCATACGGGTCGTCGCATTCCTGTACCGCGTCCGGCCACACGATGCGCAGCCGATACGGCAGTGCCGCCTTCAGTTCGCCCTCGAACAGGCCCTCGGCCTGCGCATGCGCGCGCATCCGCGCGACCAGCTTGCCGGTGCCGTCGAGCAGGCCCAGCGCCTCGGCGCCCGGCACCAGGGCGCGTACCCGCAGCGTGCCGTCGGCGGCCGCATGCGGGCCCAACCAGGCGAACGCGTCCACCGCCTCGCCCCTTGCCAGCGCCTGCAGCGCCAGCCGTTCCTGCGCATCGTCGGCCGCGTCCAGCGGCGCCTCCCACACCCGCGTCGCGTCCGGCGACCGCTCCCGTTCGCTCATGCCACCGCCGATGCCGGCGCGGGGAGCGGAGCGGCGGTGCGGTCGTACAGGGCCATGTACTTGCGCCCGGCCAGGTCCCAGCCGCTGGGGCGCAGCATCGCCGCGCGGCGCATCGCCTGCAGCAGCCGCGGCAGGCGGAAGGTGCGGAACGCCCGCTGCAGGCAGCGGCGCAGGCCGTCGGCGGACGCGTCCTCGAACAGGAAGCCGGTCACGCCATCATCCACGGTGTCGATCAGCCCGCCGGTGGCGTGCGCGATCGGCAGGCTGCCGAAGCGCTGCGCGTACATCTGGCTCAGCCCGCACGGCTCGAAGCGCGACGGCATCAGCAGGAAATCGGAGCCGGCGAACATGCGTCGCGCCAGCCGTTCCTCGAAGCCGATATGGGCGCCGACCTGGCCGGGGTAGCGTCGCGCCAGCGCCGCCACCGCCTGCTCGATCTGCGGCTCGCCGCCGCCGATGATCACGATCTGCCCGCCGGCGGCGACGATCTGCGGCGCGACCTCGCAGATCAGGTCCAGGCCCTTCTGGTGCACCAGTCGCGACACCACCGCGAACAGCGGCCCGTCGCTGTCGATCAGGCCGAACGCGCGGCGCACGTGGGCGGCGTTCTCGCGCTTGCCCTGGAACTGGTCGATGCCGAAATGGGCGTGCAGATGGTCGTCGGTGCGCGGATCCCAACTGGCGTCGATGCCGTTGACGATGCCGCTGAGGCGGCCGCTGGCGGCGTGCCGGGCCAGCAGCGACTCCAGGCCGCAGCCCTGCGCCGGGCCGGTGATCTGCGCGGCGTAGCTGACGCTGACCGTGTTGACGTGGTCGGCGTGGACGATGCCGGCGCGCAGGAACGACATCTGCCCGTAGAACTCCAGGTCCTGCAGGCCTTCGGCGGGGATGCCCAAGGCGCCGGCCATCGCATACGGGAACAGGCCCTGGTAGGCCAGGTTGTGGATGGTCAGCAGGCACGGCGTGCGCCCGCCGGACCAGCGCACGTAGGCCGCCGCCAGCGCGCACGGCCAGTCGTTGAGGTGCAGCAGCTCCGGGGTCCAGTCCAGCCCGGCCTGGTCGCCAGCGATCTGCGCGGCCGCGTGCGACAGGGTGGCGAAACGCAGCGCGTTATCTTCCCAGTCGCGGCCTTCGCTGGACACGTACGGCGAGCCCTGGCGCTCGAACAGCTGCGGGCACAGCAGCACGTACACGCACAGGCCGTCGGGGCGGTCGGCGCGGCCCAGCGCGCAGGCCGGCAGGCCGGCATGCGCGGCGATCCGGCCGACGATCTGCAACGGGCCGGTCTTGCGCAGCACCGCCGGGTAGCCCGGGATCAGCACGCGGATGTCGCAGCTGCCACGCAGCGCGCGCGGCAGCGCCGCGGCCACGTCGCCGAGGCCGCCGGCCTTGATGAAGTCGGCCATTTCCGAGGTCACGAACAGGCTGGCGCGGCGCGGCGCCGGCTGCAGCTTGACGGTGACTTCGGCGGCGCGGATGAAGCGGCCGCGCGCGTCGCGGTGGCGGCGCCGGGGAACGCGCAGGACCGGATGGGTATCGCGTTGTCTATCGGGCAGATCGGCGAGCGTGGGGGGCGACATGGCAGTTCCGTCGAGGTGGGGGAGACGGGGCGACACGGAAAGCACCTGCCGCCGCGCGCCCGATCGGGCACACGGCGTAACACGGGAAGAATGAGGTGTTGCGGACGAGCGGGTTAGCGCTTTTTCAGCAATGTACGAACGCGGCGATAAAAGTCACGTGAAGCGCGCGTGTTGTCTACGCTACAGCCGCGGTGCTGCCGCATAGTGAAACCGGCCGCCCTCCACGCGGCACCCCATGGCAGGTCACCGATGAACGGTTTAGCGTCGAGTTCCGCGCCGCCGGCGGTCGCGCCGGTCGCCGAGCGCGCGCGGGTGGCGGGGCCTTCATCCGCGGTGTGCTGCAATGCCGGCATGAATCGACCCGACACCCGCATGCGCCGCGAACTGGATGGCTTCGTGCTGGATGCCTTGCTCGCCGCGCGCCCCGATGGGGTGCTGGTGCCGCTGATCCGGATCACCGGCGACGACGGCGCGGTGCGCGGCCGGCATGCCTTCGACGGGGTGTATTTCGGCGATGTCCGCGCCGGCGAACACTTCGTCGCCGAACGCCTGGCGGCGATCCGTTCGGCGCAGTACGGAAAGCTGGTCTTCGCTTGAGCCCCGGTGCAGGCAGCGCCGCTAGGGCGATTGCTGCAGGCGTTGCAACGCCGCCAGCAGGCCCGCGTGGCTGTAGGGCTTGGGCAGGAACCCGGTATGCGCGGGCAGCGCCGCCGGCTCCGGGTGCTTCATGCCCGAGGTGAGCAAGGCCGGAATGGTGACCGCGCGCCGACGCAGTTCGCGCACCATGGTCACCCCGTCGCAACCGGGCATCTGCACGTCGCTGAAGATCAGGTCCACTTCCGGGTGCCCTGCGAGCAGTGCCATGGCCTCCTGCGCGGTCCCGGCGGCAAGCACCTGGTAGCCATCGGCGTCCAGCATCATCTCGGCCAGTTCCCGGATCGTGTGGTCGTCTTCCACCAGCAGGATCGTGGTGGCGACGCAGGTCGCGCGCATACTGTGACGCCATTGGCTTGGGGTTGCTGGCAGCTTCGCCGCCGCGCGGTGAAGCGCTGGTGAGGCCCCCCTGATGCGATATCCTTCCCCCCTCCATCGCGAGACGCGCTTGCCAATTCACGCCCGCTATCGCCAGGTCGTCGAGCTTTCGCACGATTGCATCAAGGAGATCGGATGCGACGGGGTCGTGCGCTCGATCAACGCCCACGGGTTGGAACTGCTGGGCGTGTCCGAACCCAAATGCATCGTCGGCCGCCATTGGGTCGAGCTGTGGCCGGACGACTTGCGGCCGCTGGTGGAAACCGCGCTCGCCTCGGCACTGCGTAACGCGCAGCACGAGTTCTGCGCGCAGCGCCCGACCCAGGACGGCCGGATGCGGTGGTGGCATGTGCTGCTCAGTCCGCTGACCAACGCGGAGGCCGACATCGAGAGCGTGCTGGTGATCAGCCGCGACATCACCGAGCAACGCCAGATCCAGGAGGCCTTGCGCACCCTGGGCGACTTGCCGCACGCCGGCGCGACCCCGGTCCTGGCGTCGGCCGCGAGCGAGACGCTGGGGCAGCAGCGCCTGCAGGCCGAACACACCCAGTTGCGCGGCCAACTGGACATCGCCCTGGCCGCGCAGCGCGTCGCCGAGCGGGCGATGACCCAGGCGCAGAAGGGCGAGGCGGTCGGGCAGATGCTGGCCGGCGTCGTCCACGACTTCAACAACATGCTGCAGACCGCGATGACCTCGGTGAGCATGGTCGCCGACCAGCCGCAGCGGTTGCAGCCGGACCAGCGCAAGCTGCTCGGCATCGCCGGCGAGGCGCTGCAGCACGGCGCACGGATGACCCGGCGCCTGCTCGGCTTCGCCCGCGCGCACCCGGTCAAGCCGGAATGGCTGGACCTGGGCGAATTGGTGGTGAGGATGCAGCCGCTGCTGGAGCAGGCACTGGGCGGGGACATGCGCCTGCAACTGGCGACCGCCGAGGGCGCCACCACCACCTACGCCGACCGCGGCTCGGTGGAGCAGGCGGTGATGAACCTGGCCCTGAACGCGCGCGATGCCTGCCGGCCCGGCGACCTGGTATCGGTCCGTTGCGGCACCTTGCAGGTGCCGCTCGACGGCGGCGCCTCCACGCTGCGCCAGCCCGGCCGCTACGTGACCCTGGCGGTCAGCGACCAGGGCGAAGGCATGTCCGAGGACACCAAGTCGCGGCTGTTCGAGGCGTATTTCACCACCAAGCCCGAGGGCAAGGGCACCGGCCTGGGTCTGGCCCAGGTGTACGGCCTGGTGCGGCAGGCCGGCGGCTTCGTCGACGTGGATTCCGAACTGGGCCACGGCACCACCATCACTCTGGCCTTTCCCTACGTCGCCGAGCCGCCGCCGGGCGAGGCCGACGACGGCGCGCCTCGGGCCTGAATCGCCTGCTCGACGCGGCGACGGCCGCTCGTCCCGGCCGACCGCGCACGCGTCCGTCGCGCAGCCGCCGCAACGCGCGTTGTCGCCGCACCGCGCCGAAGGTCGCGCAGCACGATGGCACCTGCACCTGCCGCATGCGCGAGCAGCGTCAGGTCGCTGCCAGGCCAGCGCCGTCCGGCGGCGTCATCGCAGCTTCCGGAACCGCCCTGCGGCATCGGCGCGGCGCGATGGCAAGCCGTCCGTCGTGGCCGGCAGCTCACCCCGATCGGTGCGTGGCACCGCTCCGAAGAGGACGCCGGCGCCGCTGACTGCAGCGATTGACGCTTGCGCGCTGTCGCTCGAGTGAACCGCATGCATGCTCGCTACACGCGGAGAAACGCGGGTGAGCGCGGCCGAGCGGCTGAACGGATCGCGGGCGCCGGACGCTGCGCGGGTTCGGGCCATCTTCGCGAAAGCTTACTATTCCCGGTTTACAGTGGCGGCGGTAGTTTGCCCGCCTGATAGGAGAGAACGTGGGTACCAGCGGTAATCACAGCAACAGGGCGCCGGTGGCGCCAGGGCGCGCTGCGGCCGATCGCGGCACGCGGCGCGGGTTCCGGCGAGACTGGCGGATCGCATGAGCATGGTCGTTCCCCCACCGACCCTGTCCCGTCCCGCTGCGCCCGATGCCGGCCACGCGGTGCTGCCGCCCGAGGCGCCCCTGGCGATGCCGGTGCAGTCGCTGCGCGAAGGCAAGCTGCGCAACAAGCGCCTGCCGACCACGCCGATGGGCATGTTCTGGCGGCGCCTGTACGTGTTCGGCACCACCGCGCTGATGACCGCCTACGCCAGCGTGCTGATCGGCAAGGTACTGCTGATCGGCGGCGTCAGCGTGCTCGAAGCCTGCCTGATGGCGCTGTTCATTCCGCTGTTCGCGTGGATCGCGTTCTCCTTCGTCAGCGCGCTGGCCGGCTTCGTGACCCTGGTGTTCGGCGCCGGGCGCAAGCTCGGCATCGATCCGGACGCGCCGCTGCCGAGCGTGCGCAGCCGCACCGCCCTGTTGATGCCGACCTACAACGAGGACCCGCACCGGCTGATGGCCGGTCTGCAGGCGATCTACGAATCGGTCGAGGCCACCGGGCAGATCGCGCAGTTCGATTTCTTCATCCTCAGCGACACCACGCGCGCGGCGATCGGCGCCGAGGAAGAGCAGGTCTACGCGGATCTGGTCGCGCGCACCGGCGGCCAGGGCCGCATCTACTACCGGCGCCGCGGCGACAACGCCGAGCGCAAGGCCGGCAACATCGCCGACTGGGTGCGCCGCTTCGGCGGCGCCTATCCGCAGATGCTGATCCTGGACGCCGACAGCCTGATGACCGGCGAGACCATCGTGCGCCTGGTCGCCGGGATGGAGAACAATCCCGACGTCGGCCTGATCCAGACCTTGCCGGAAGTGGTCAACGGCAACAGCCTGTTCGCGCGCATGCAGCAGTTCGGCGGCCGCGTCTACGGTCCGGTGATCGCCTATGGCGTGGCCTGGTGGCATGGCGCCGAGAGCAACTACTGGGGCCACAACGCGGTGATCCGCACCCAGGCCTTCGCCGAACAGGCGGGCCTGCCGGCGCTGCCCGGGCGCAAGCCGTTCGGCGGCCACGTGCTCAGCCACGATTTCGTCGAGGCGGCGCTGATGCGCCGCGGCGGCTGGGCCACGCACATGGTGCCGTACCTGCAGGGCAGCTACGAGGAAGGCCCGCCGACCCTGACCGACCTGCTGGTGCGCGACCGCCGCTGGTGCCAGGGCAACCTGCAGCATTCCAAGGTGGTGTTCGCGCGCGGCCTGCACTGGATCAGCCGCATGCACATGATGATCGGCATCGGCCACTACTTCACCGCGCCGATGTGGGGCTTGCTGATGCTGATCGGCATCGCGATCCCGCTGCAGAGCGACGGCATCGACCTGGTCGCCACCGTGGTGGATCCGTTCTCGCCGGCGCGCTACTGGCACCAGCAGGATTCGACCCGGGTGTTCTGGGTGTTCGCGGTGACCATGTTCGTGCTGCTGGCGCCGAAGGTGCTGGGCTACTTCGCGATGCTGCGGCGGCGCGAGGAGCGGCGCGGCTGCGGCGGCGCGTTGCGCGCGCTGCTGAGCATGCTGCTGGAAACCGTGCTGGCGGCGTTGATGGCGCCGGTGGTGATGTACGTGCAGTCGCGCGGCGTGGCCGAGGTGCTGGCCGGCAAGGATTCGGGCTGGGACGCGCAGCAGCGCGACGATGGCCGCCTGTCGTGGCTGGCGCTGGCGCGCAGCTATGGCGGACTCAGCGCGTTCGGACTGCTGATGGGCGGCATGGCCTACGTGGTGTCGCCGTCGCTGGCGGCGTGGATGGCGCCGGTGGTGATCGGCATGGCGCTGGCGATCCCGGTGGTGGCGGTGAGTTCCTCGCGCGCGGTCGGGCTGTGGCTGCGGCAACTGCGCATCCTGTCCATTCCCGAAGAGCAGACGCCGCCGCCGGTGCTGTTGCGCGCCGGCGAACTGCGCCGCGCCGCGGCCGCGCGCCGCGCCGCCGGCTGACCGACCGGCGGGCGCGGCAGGCATAATGCCGCGCATCTCGCCGGGACCACCGCACATGCTGGAAACAGTCGAACACGAAACCGCCGCCGCGCCGGCCTGGACCGTCCTGTGGCTGCACGGGCTCGGCGCCGACGGCCACGACTTCGCGCCGCTGGTGCCGGAACTGCTGCGCCCGGACTGGCCGGCCCTGCGCTTCGTGTTCCCGCATGCGCCGGTGCGCCCGGTGACCATCAACAACGGCGTGCGCATGCGCGCCTGGTACGACATCGTCAGCCAGGACTTCTCCAACCGCGCCGATAGCGCCGGGGTGGCCGCCTCGGTCGCCGAGGTCGAGCAGTTGATCGCGCGCGAGCACGAACGCGGCGTGCCCGCCGAACGCGTGCTGCTGGCCGGCTTCTCGCAGGGCGGCGCGATCACCCTGGCCGCCGGGCTGCGCCGCGAACGGCCGCTGGCCGGCCTGATCGCCCTGTCCACCTATCTGCCGGACGTGGCCGAGGTCGGGCGCTGGCATGCGCCGGCGGCGCTGGCGCAGCCGGTGTTCATGGCTCATGGCCAGGGCGACCCGGTGATCCCGCGCACCTTCGCCGCGCAGACCGCGCAGGCGCTGCAGGCGCTGGGCATGCCGCTGCAATGGCGGCAGTACCCGATGGCGCACCAGGTCTGCGCCGAGGAGATCGCCGATCTGCGCGACTGGATGAGCGCGCGCTTCGCCGCCGGCTGAGGCACCCCGGCGGCGCGCCAGCCGCGGCGCGGCCAGCGCGGCCATGGCGCGGATGACGGCCCGCCGGAAGCGGCGCTACTATGCGGTCAGGCCTCGCTCCAGCCGCTGAGGTGACGCACGTGAAGGTGTTGATCGCCGACGACGAACCCCTGGCGCGCGAGCGCCTGCGCGCGCTGCTGGCCGAGCATGCCGGAGTGGAGGTGGTGGCCGAGGCCGGCAACGGCCTGGATGCCTTGCGCGCCTGCGCCGACACCGGCCCGGACCTGGTGCTGCTGGACATCGCCATGCCGGGCGCCGACGGGCTGGAGACGGCGCGCCACCTGGCCAGTTTCGAGCCGCGTCCGGCGGTGGTGGTCTGCACCGCCTGCGATGCGCACGCGCTGTCCGCGTTCGAAGCGGCGGCGATCGATTACCTGATGAAGCCGGTGCGCGCCGAGCGGCTGGCGGCGGCGCTGGAGCGCGCGCGCACCTTCCTGGCCGGCCGCGGCGACGCCGGCGCGCCCACGTCGGCGCGGCGACGCAACCACCTGTGCGCGCGGCTGCGCGGCAGCCTGCGCCTGATCCCGGTCGACGAGATCCACTACCTGCACGCCGAGGAAAAGTACGTGGTGGTGCACCATGCGCGCGGCGAGGACCTGATCGAGGAATCGCTGAAGGCGCTGGAGGAGGAGTTCCCCGAGCGCTTCGTGCGCATCCACCGCAACTGCCTGGTCGCGCGCCACGAACTGGTCGAACTGCGGCGCCTGGGCGAGGGCCAGGTGCAGGCGGTGTTGCGGCATGGCAAGCAACCGTTGGAGGTGAGCCGGCGCTGCGTGGCGCAGTTGCGGCAGGAGATCCGGCAGCGTTGAGGCGGGGATTGGGGATTGGGGATTGGGGATTAGGGATTAGGGATTGGGGATTGGGGATTGGGGATTGGGGATTGGGGATTGGGGATGACACCGTGCGGCCGGCGCGGTAGGAGGCGGTCGGCGGATACGACCAAGGGCCTGGTTGCGCGCCCGCGGCGGTGCTTTCCGCGATAATGCGTCGATGAAGACCCTGCGCATCGCAACCCGCAAGAGCCCGCTCGCCCTGTGGCAGAGCGAACACGTCGCCGCGTGCCTGCGCCGGGCGCATCCGCAGCTGGAGGTGGTGCTGGTGCCGATGAGCACCCGCGGCGACGAAGTGCTGGATCGCTCGCTGGCCGCGATCGGCGGCAAGGGCCTGTTCCTGAAGGAGCTGGAGCTGGCGATGCTGCGCGGCGAGGCCGATTGCGCGGTGCATTCGCTCAAGGACGTGCCGATGGAGCTGGACGCGCCGTTCGTGCTGCCGGCGATCCTGCCGCGCGCCGATCCGGCCGATGCGCTGATCTCCAACCTGTACGCCTCGCTGGACGCGCTGCCGCTCGGCGCGCGCGTCGGCACTTCCTCGCTGCGGCGGCAGGCGCAATTGCGCGCGCGGCGCCCGGACCTGGAACTGCTGGACCTGCGCGGCAACGTCAACACGCGCCTGGCCAAGCTCGACAACGGCGGCTACGACGGCATCGTGCTGGCCTGCGCCGGCCTGCAGCGGCTGGGCCTGGACGCGCGCATCACCCAGCGCCTGCAGGCGCCGGACTGGCTGCCGGCCCCGGCGCAGGGCGCGATCGCGGTGGAATGCCGCGCCGATGCCGATGCGGCGCTGGCGCTGTTCGCCGCGCTGGACGACGCGCCGACCCGCACCTGCGTGGAGGCGGAGCGGGCGATGAACCGCGCCCTGCACGGCAGTTGCCACGTGCCGGTGGCCGCCTTCGCGCAATGGCGCGGCGAGGACCTGCAACTGCAGGGCCTGGTCGGCGGCGTCGCCGACGGGCGCCTGGTGCGCGCCGACCTGCAGCGCAGCGCACAGGATCCGCAGGCCCTGGGTCAGGCCGTGGCCGACGCCCTGCTCGGCGCCGGCGCCCGCGAACTGCTCGACCTCGACCTGCCGGCCTGAAGGCCGCAGCCGGGCGCCATCCCCTGTAGGAGCGGCTTCAGCCGCGACGGGCGTTACCGGTAACGCCCGTCGCGGCTGAAGCCGCTCCTACAATGGACTGCGTGGTGCTCGAGAGCTGCGGCCGTGATGCTGGCCGGTGACAGCGGAAGCCGCTGCTGCGAGGAGGTCGAACGGGCCTGGAGCCTGCCGTTGCCGACCCTATCCGGTCGCGGCTGAAGCCGTTCCTGCAGAAAAGCGGGGTGCGCGCGATGTGGTGTCGTGCATTGCGAGTCGCGCGGGGACCGGCACCGCCACGTCACCGTCGATCAAACCGACCCCGGAACCCCGGCGCTTCCCAATCCCGATTCCCGACTCCCCAATCCCGGCTCACTTGAACTTGTAGACCAGGTTCATCGTGGTCAAGGTATCGGTCTTCTTCTTGTCGTCGCTGACGTCGCTGTTGTAACGCGCCTGCCAGCCGGCCTTGAGCGCCAGGCGCTCGTTCATGCTGACCGCGATGCCCAGGTCGTTCTGCGCGAAGGTGTTGTACGCGCCCGATTCGACCAGCAGGGTGTTGCCCAACTCGGTGTTGCTGGTCAGGCCGTACTTGAAATCCACCAGGCCGCGGCCGATCAGGCCGGTCTCGGTGCGGTCCTCGACCACGTCGTGGGCGCGGCGCACGCCGGGACCGATCTGCACGTCGATGCTGCGGTGGTCGCCATCCATGATCCGGGTGCCGTAGCCGATGCCGATCGTGGCCAGGCGGTCGTAGGTGGCGAAGTCGTCGCGCTCGTAGCGCAGCGAGGCGGTCAACTGGCGGTGCTCGCCCAACTGCAGCGCGCTGCCGGCGCTGCCGGTGTAGCGGTTGGAAGTGGTCTGACGCTTGCGCGTGGTGGTGCCGTCCGGATTGGTGTCGGTGTACTCGGCGCTGGCGTGCAGGGCGAGCAGGTCCAGGCTGTGGATCCAGTCGCCGTCCACGTACTGGCCCTTGAGCCGGCCGTTGAGGCTTTCGTTGGTGCTGTTGCCGTGCGAGGAAGCGAAGCCGAGCTCGCCCGATCCGCTCCACGGCGAGCTGGCCGGGTCCGTGGCTGCCGACGGGGTGGCGACGTCGGCGGCCCAGGCCGGGGACGTGCTCAGCAGCAATGAGGCGATGGCGGATACGAGGGTGGCACGGCGGAACATGGCTTCTCTCCGGGAGGGGGGACGCAGCCTGCGGCTAACGAAATGGAAACGATTTCATCATACCGGATCCACATGACACCCTGGCCGCCGACGGGCACCGGCTTCATCGACGGTTTGGGCGGCGGGCACGGTCGCCGCGCCGGGCAGGCGTTTTCCGCCCGCGACTCAGACATAATCGGGGCCATGGACCGCTACGAACGCATCAACGCACTGCACCGCCTGCTCAAGTCCGCGCGCTACCCGGTGACGGTGGCGCGGCTGCAGGACGAACTGGGCTGCTCCCGCGCCACCGTCTACCGCGATCTGGCCTTCCTGCGCGACGCGCTGATGGCGCCGGTGGAGGGCGACGGCGAGGCCGGCTTCCGCTACGAATCCGGCGAGAGCGACCGCTTCGAACTGCCGGGGCTGTGGCTGAGTTCGGAGGAACTGCACGCGCTGCTGGCCTCGCAGCAACTGCTGGCGCGCACCGGCGGCGGGGTGCTGTCCTCGGTGCTGGCGCCGCTGCAGCAGCGCATCGAGAGCCTGCTCGCGGCGCAGGCCGGGGCGACCCACTGGCCGGTGGAGCGGGTGCGGGTGATCCCGCACCGCGGCCGCAAGCTCGACGAGGCCAGTTTCCGCACCGTCGCCTCGGCGGTGCTGGAGCGCAAGCGCCTGTCCTTCGACTACCGCGCCCGCTCCACCGACGAATCGACCAAGCGCACGGTGTCGCCGCAGCGCATCACCCACTATCGCGACAACTGGTACCTGGACGCCTGGGACCATGGCCGCGACGCGGTGCGCAGCTTCGCGGTGGACCGCATCAACCAGGCGCGCCTGCTCGATCAGCCGGCGCAGGACGTGGCCGACGAAGAGCTCGACACGCAACTGGCGGCCAGCTACGGCATCTTCTCCGGCGCGCCCAAGGGCTGGGCCACGATCGTGTTCAGCCCCAAGGCGGCGCGCTGGGTCGCCGACGAGCACTGGCATTCCAAGCAGCAGGGCCGGTTCCTGGCCGACGGCCGCTACGAACTGAAGGTGCCGTACAGCGTCTCGCGCGAACTGCTGATGGACGTGCTGCACTACGGCTCGGACGCCGAGATCGTCGAGCCGCGCTCGCTGCGCGAACAGGCCAAGGCGCTGCTGTCGCTGGCATTGAGCAATTACAGCGACGATTGAGCGCCAGCCGCCGCGATGCAATGACGCGACCTGTAGGAGCGGCTTCAGCCGCGACAGGCATTCCCGGTAAGGCCTGTCGCGGCTGAAGCCGCTCCTACAGGGGATGGATTGCGTTCACGCCGCGTCCAGCGGCGCGCCGCCGCCCAGGATCACGCCGATGTTGCGCTCGATCCAGTCCACCAGGGCGTGCACGTGCGCGGCCGCTTCCTCGCCGAGCGGGGTCAGGTCGTACTCCACGTGCGGCGGCACCACCGGGTAGGCGGTGCGCTGCACCAGGCCGTCCGCCTCCAGCGCCTGCAGGGTCTGCGACAGCATCTTTTCGCTGACGCCTTCCAGGCTGCGGCGCAGGTCGCCGAACCGGTGCGTGCCCTTGCGCAGCGCCACCAGCACCAGCACGCCCCAGCGGCTGGTCACATGGCTGAGCACGGCGCGCGAGGGACAGTTCTGCGCGAACACCTGGCCGCGCAGCAGGGGCGTATCCGCGCAGTCGCGCGGCGCATCGTCGAGAGCTTCGGAGAGAACGCTGGACACGCGGTGCACCTGTCTGTGGGGGAAGACGCCCCCGATCATACGGTCCGTGCGCGGCGCTTCGCTGAGCGGCAGGTGATCGGCGGCGTGCGCCGCGATCCTGTGGGCTTTCGGTCGGCGTGCAGGACGCGAGCGGCGTGCGTCCCGTCCGGGACCGCTCGCGGCCATGGCAGGGACAGGGGGCGGGGCGGCGTTGGGGCCTCGATCGCCAAGGCGCGGCGGTTGCCGCGCGGCACGGCCTGCCGCCGGCGCGGGCGTGACCCGATCAGGGCTCGCCCGGCACCTCGAAGCCGAGCTTGCCGACCTGGTCGCGGCGCTGCGGCACGCGCTTGAGCTTGTCGACGTTGACCCCGTAGTCGCGGTCCAGCTTGCCGACCAGTTCGCGGTACTGCTTGTAGTCCATGTCCGGCTCGCGCGCGAACACCCAGGCCAGGTCGCGGTCGGGGTAGTCCACCAGCGCCCAGGAATAGTCGGGCGCCACTTCCAGGATGCGGTACTTGGTCGGCACCACGGCGAAGAACCAGGTGGTCCAGCGCCGGTTGCCGGTGTCTTCCTTGACCGTGGCGCGGGAGGTGATCTCCTTGACCGGCGCGTCGAAGCCCTTGCGGTACTGGTAGCGCACCGCGATCTTGCCGTCGTCCTTGAGCGTGTACTCGTCGCTGCTGGCGACATGGCCGCGCTCGGCGAAGTAGGGCACGTGCGCGATCACGTACCAGCGCCCCATGAAGCGCTTGAGGTCGATCGGGGGTTGCGCCGATTCGCGTTCCGGGGACTTCGCCCGGGCCGCCGGCAGGGGGACGGCCATGCCGAGCAGCAGCACCGAGGCGAACAGGGAGAGCAGGCGCATAGGACGGAATCCGGAGACGTAAGGAGACAAGCTAGTGAGTATCGGGCGAAAGCCATGTCAATAGTGGGTCGCAGCCGTTGAGATGCGGGCGCGGCACGCTGCGCGCCTCATCACCCTCCGGAGTCGCCGCCATGCCGATCGCCCGTTCCTCCCGTTCCGCCCGCGCGCCGCACCCCGGCCTGCGCCGCCTGGTGCTGCAGGCGCTGCTCGCAGGACTGGCCCTGGTCCTGGTGTGGCCGGCCGCGCGCGGCTACAGCGAATGGCTGGGCTGGCGCCCGCTGTGGCTGCTGGGTATGCCGTTGAGCGCCTGGTGGGCGCTGCATCGCTTCCCGTTGCCGTTGCGACCGTTGCGCCGCGCGCTGGCGCGAGCGCGGCCGCGGGTCCAGGCGCGGCGGCGCGCGCCGGCGGCATGGCGGACCACGCGCGCGGCCTGACCTTCGGCAGGGGAGAGCCCTGGTTTTCGCGTGCTACGTTGCCAGCCTGACCTTTCTGGACCCTTCCATGCCCTCTCTTGCCCATGCCTGCCTGCTCGCCGGACTGATCGTCTCCGGCACTGCCGCGGCGAAGGAAACCGCGATGCCCCAAGACCCCTATGCCTGGCTCGAAGACGTCACCGGCGCCAAGCCGCTGGAGTGGGTCAAGGCGCAGAACGCCAAGACCGAGGCGCGGCTGACCGCCGAACCGGGCTTCCAGGCGCGCGAAGCCGGCATCCGCGAGGTGCTGGATTCGGATGCGAAGATCCCGGGCGTGCAGAAGGTCGGCAAGTACTACTACAACCTGTGGAAGGACCGCCAGCACGAGCGCGGGCTGTGGCGGCGCACCACGCTGGAGGAGTACCGCAAGCCCGAGCCCAAGTGGGAGACGGTGCTGGACCTGGACGCGCTGAACAAGGCCGAGGGCGAGAACTGGGTGTGGCACGGCGTCGAATGCCTGCGCCCGGAGTACCGCCGCTGCCTGATCGCGCTGTCGCGCGGCGGCGCCGACGCCGACGTCACCCGCGAATTCGACATGGACACCAAGCAGTGGGTCAAGGACGGCTTCTTCCGTCCCGAAGCCAAGGGCGGCCTGGGCTGGATCGATGCCGATACCGTCTACCTGTACACCGACTTCGGTGCCGGCTCGATGACCAGCTCCGGCTATCCGCGCATGGTCAAGCAGTGGAAGCGCGGCACGCCGATGCAGAGCGCGACCCTGGTCTACGAAGGCAAGCCGGAGGACATGTACATCAGCGCGATGCGCGACGACACGCCCGGCTACGAGCGCGATTTCGTCAGCCGCACGCTGGCCTTCTACAACGACGAACTGTATCTGCGCGCGCCCGGCGCCGATGCGCGCCTGACCAAGATCGACGTGCCCAACTCGGCCAACAAGAGCGTGCACCGCGAGTGGCTGACCCTGGAGCTGCGCGAGCCGTGGAGCGTGGGCGGCAAGACCTATCCGGCCGGCGCGCTGCTGGTCGCCCGCTTCGACGACTTCATGGCCGGCAAGCGCGAGTTCCAGGTGCTGTTCATGCCGACCGAGACCGCGTCGCTGGCCTCCTTCGCCTGGACCAAGTCGCGCCTGGTGCTGAACGTGCTCGACAACGTCAAGAGCCGGCTGTGGGTGCTGACTCCGGGCGCGGGCGAGTGGCCGCGCACGCCGTTTCCGGTCGGCGACCTGGCCTACGGCAGCACCAGCGTGTCCGCGGTGGATGCCGACGAGAACGACCAGGTGTGGCTGACCTCCACCGACTTCCTGACCCCGACCACGCTGATGCTCGCCGACGTGCAGCGCGGGCCGCAGAGCATCGAGACGCTCAAGGCGATGCCGAGCTTCTTCGATGCGTCCAAGGACGAGATCGAGCAGCACTTCGCGGTCTCCAAGGACGGCACCAAGGTCCCGTACTTCCTGGTCCGGCCCAAGCAGCTCAAGCTCGACGGCAGCACGCCGACGCTGCTCTACGCCTACGGCGGTTTCGAGGTCTCGATGACCCCGTCCTACTCCGGCGGCATGGGCCGCGCCTGGCTGGACCAGGGCGGCGTGTACGTCCTGGCCAACATCCGCGGCGGCGGCGAGTACGGCCCGCGCTGGCACCAGGCAGCGCTGAAGCAGAACCGGCACAAGGCCTACGAGGACATGGCCGCGGTCGCGCAGGACCTGGTCGCGCGCAAGATCACCTCGGCCAAGCACCTGGGCGTGCAGGGCGGCAGCAACGGCGGGCTGATGGCCGGCAACATGCTGATGCAGTACCCGCAGCTGTTCGGCGCGGTGGTGGTGCAGGTGCCGTTGCTGGACATGAAGCGCTACAGCCACCTGCTGGCGGGCGCCTCGTGGATGGCCGAGTACGGCAACCCGGACACCGACGACTGGAAGTACATCCAGACCTTCTCGCCGTACCACCTGTTCGACCCGAAGAAGACCTATCCGCCGGTGATCTTCCTGACCTCGACCCGCGACGACCGCGTACACCCGGGCCACGCGCGCAAGATGGCGGCGAAGATGATCGACGCCGGCAAGGACGTGACCTACTACGAGAACATCGAAGGCGGCCACGGCGGCGCGGCCAACAACGCGCAGGCCGCGCACATGGCGGCGCTGGCGTATAGCTTCCTGTGGGAGCGTCTGTCCAAGTAAGGGCGGCGGTCCGCGTTCCGGTCGGGGCGCGGACCCTCTCCTGGCCTGGCAGGCCATCCAGTGCATGTCGAACCCGCGCGCAACGCGTGCGTCATGATCGCGCCGACACTCTGACGCTGGTTTGCCAGCCTTCGCCGCAGCGGATGCTCAGGCTTCGCCGGTCAACGGCTTGACCAAGGTCAATGAACGAACGTCATAGCCCAGTTCTTCATACACGTGCAGCGCGTGCGTGTTGAAGGCCCAGACGTTCAGGCGCATTTCGACACCGCCGCGTAGCGCCACCCATTCGTGTGCGCGCTGCATCAGCGCGGGGCCGATGCCCCGGCCGCGATGGCATCGGGTGACGCCCACGCTGCCCACCCGGCCGAAGCGCATGGGCTGGAGCAGCGAGTGCGATTCCGCGACGATGCCGACCGTGACGAAGCCGACGAGGACGCCCTGCGCTTCGGCGACGAAGGTGGTGGCGTCGTCCCGGCCGATGCTGCGCTTCCAGTGCGCCGCGTCGCGGTCCGCGGCGCCTGCGCCGGCGAAGATATGGGGAAACGCCGCATGGTGGAGCGCATTCACTTCTTCGCCGAGCGCGCAGATCGCAGGGAGATCGGAGTCGGTGGCTTCGCGATAGGTGAGCATGGCGACTCCAGTTGCGTTCCGGTGCTGCTGGCCGCCTCAGCGCGCCCAGCGTGACAGCCCACGCGCAATCCGCGCCACGGCCTGCTCCAGCCGCGGCAGGCTCTGCGTGTAGGCGATGCGCACATGTTGGCGCGCGCGGTGCCGGCCGAAATCCACGCCCGGGGTGAACGCGACGTGCTCGGTCTCCAGGAAGTGCGCGCAGAACGCCTGCGCGTCGTCGGTGAACGCGCCGACATCGGCGTACAGGTAGAACGCGCCCTGCGGTTCGACGTCGATGCGGAAACCGAGCGCGCGCAGCGCCGGCAGCAGATAGTCGCGGCGTTGCGCGAATTCGGCGCGCCGCGCTTCCAGGATCTGCAGGGTTTCCGGCAGGAAACAGGCCAGCGCCGCATGCTGGGCGATGCTCGAGGCGCTGATGTACAGGTTCTGCGCCAGCTTCTCCAGCGCCGGCACCGCCGCACGCGGCGCCACCAGCCAACCCAGGCGCCAGCCGGTCATGCCGAAGTACTTGGAGAAGCTGTTGAGCACATAGGCGCTGTCGTCCACTTCGAGCACGCTGGGCGCGTCGACGCCATAGCTGAGGCCGTGGTAGATCTCGTCCACCACCAGGTGTCCGCCGCGCGCGTGCAGCGCCTGCGCCAACGCCGCCAGTTCGGCGCGGTCCAGCAACGTGCCGGTGGGGTTGGCCGGCGAGGCGACCAGCGCGCCGACGCTGTCGGCGTTCCAGTGCGCGTCCAGCAGGGCCGGGGTCAGCTGGTAACGGCTGTCCGGACCGACCGGCACCAGTTGTGCGCCGCCCTCGACCAGTCGCAGGAAATGGCGGTTGCACGGATAGCCGGGATCGGCCAGCAGCCAGTGCTTGCCCGGATCGACCAGCAAGGCGCTGGTCAGCAGCAACGCGCCGGACCCGCCCGGGGTGATCATGATCCGCGCCGGATCCAGGTCCACGTCGTGACGCTGCCGGTAGAAGCCGGCCAGCGCCTCGCGCAGCGCCGGCAGCCCGCGCGCGGCGGTGTAGCGGGTGTGGCCGGCGGCCAGCGCGGCCTGGCCGGCGGCGACGATCGGCGCGGCGGTGGTGAAGTCCGGTTCGCCGATCTCCAGGTGGATCACGTCGTGGCCGGCCTGTTCCAGTTCGTTGGCGCGGGCCAGCAACGCCATTACGTGGAAGGGTTCGATCTCGCGGCTGCGCTGGCTGTAGCCGGGCGCGGCGGTCGTTGGGGGCGAGGGAAGGGAAGCCATGCCCCGATGATAGAGGAGCGCGCCGCAACAAAACGTTGCGCGCTTGCCAGGATGCGGCGTTGCGCGGAGACTCGCCCGCACCGTGCGGCATCGTGCCGTGTGTGTGCCGCCTCCCGGCCGGGTGGCGCCATCCCGTTGCGTTGCCGCCGCTGGAGCCCCATTAGATGCATCCCCGTCCCTTGCTAGCGAGCTTCCTCCTGCTCATGACCGCGCCCTTCGCTTCCGCCCTCGCCACCGACGCCACTCCGCCGCATCCGGCCAAGCAGCCGCACACGGTCAAGGCGCCGTTCGGCGCCACCCGCCAGGACGATTACTACTGGCTGCGCGACGACAAGCGCGAAAACCCGCGGATGCTGGCCTATCTCAACGCCGAGAACGCCTACGCCGACGCCGTGCTGAAGCCGCTCAAGCCGCTGGAGGACACCCTCTACGGCGAGATCGTCGGCCGCATCAAGCAAGACGACAGCAGCGTGCCGTACCGCGAGCGCGGTTACTGGTATTACACCCGCTACGAGAGCGGCAAGGACTACCCGGTGCACGCGCGGCGCAAGGGCGGCATGGACGCGCCGGAAGAGGTCCTGCTCGACGTCAATGCCATGGCCGCCGGCAAGGGCTATTTCAGCGTCGGCGATGCGGTGGTCAGCCAGGACAACCGCCTGCTGGCGTGGACCGAGGACGACGTCGGCCGCCGCCAGTACGTGGTGCGCTTCAAGAACCTGGAGACCGGCGAGGTCTACGCCGACCGCGTGCCGGGGGTGTCGCCGGACGTGGTCTGGGCCGACGACAACAAGACCCTGTTCTACGTCGAGAACGACCCGGAGACCTTGCTCACGGTGCGGGTCAAGAAGCATGTGCTGGGCACGCCGGCGGCGCAGGACGCGCTGGTCTACGAGGAGAAGGACGACAGTTTCTACATGGGCCTGGGTCGCACCCGCGACGACAAGTACATCCTGATCGGCGTGGAAAGCACGGTGTCCTCCGAGCAGCGCTACGCGCCGGCCGCCGATCCGCAGCACTTCACCGTGCTGGCGCCGCGCGAGCGCGACGTGGAATACAGCGCCGACCATTTCGACGGACGCTGGGTGATCCGCACCAACTGGAAGGCCAAGAACTACGCGCTGATGACCGCGCCGGACGGCGCGACCAAGCGTTCGCAGTGGCAGGCGTGGTTGCCGTACGACGAGAAGGTGTTCATCGACGGCTTCGAACTGTTCGACGGCTTCACCGCGATCGCCGAGCGTTCCGACGGCCTGGAGCGGATCCGCCTGCATTTCGCCGACGGCCGGGAAGACTACGTCAAGGCCGACGAGCCGGCGTACTCGATGGGCCTGTCGGTCAATCCCGAGCCGGACACGCCGTGGCTGCGCTACAGCTACACCTCGCTGACCACGCCGGCCACCACCTACGAACTCAACACCCGCACCGGCGAGCGCAAGCTGCTCAAGCAGCAGCCGGTGATCGGCTACGACGCGAGCAAGTACCAGACCGAGCGGGTGTGGGTGACCGCGCGCGACGGGGTCAAGGTGCCGGTGTCGCTGGTGTACAAGAAGGGCTTCAAGAAGGATGGCACCGCGGCGCTGTACCAGTACGCCTACGGCAGCTATGGCATGTCCACCGATCCCAACTTCAACCTGCCGGTGGTGAGCCTGCTCGACCGCGGCGTGGTCTACGCCATCGCGCACATCCGCGGCGGCCAGGAGATGGGCCGCGACTGGTACGACCAGGGCAAGCTGCTGCACAAGACCAACACCTTCACCGACTTCATCGACGTGACCCGCGGGCTGGTCAAGCTCGGCTATGCGGCGCCGGACCGGGTCGCCGCGGCCGGCGGCAGCGCCGGCGGGCTGCTGATGGGCGCGGTGGCGAACATGGCGCCGCAGGACTACCGGGTGCTGGTGGCGCAGGTACCGTTCGTCGACGTGGTGACCACCATGCTCGACCCGAGCATCCCGCTGACCACCAACGAATACGACGAATGGGGCAATCCCGAGCAGAAGACGTACTACGACTACATGCTCGGCTACTCGCCGTACGACAACGTCAAGCGCCAGGCGTATCCGGCGCTGTATGTCGGCACCGGGCTGTGGGATTCGCAGGTGCAGTACTGGGAGCCGGCCAAGTGGGTGGCCAAGCTGCGCGAATACGACACCGGCAGCCGGCCGATCGTGTTCCGGGTCAACATGGAAGCCGGCCACGGCGGCAAGTCGGGGCGCTTCCGTCGCTACCGCGAGCAGGCCGAGTCGTATGCGTTCATGCTCGATCAGTTGGGCGTGGAGCACGCGGCGAAGTAGTGTCGGCCAGGCTGGCCTCCTGTCGCGGCTGAAGCCGCTCCTGCAGTGCAGGCGGCCGGCGCGTCGCCGGCTTCCTGTAGGAGCGGCTTCAGCCGCGACGGATTCCGAAGCCGCTGACTCAGAAACGCCGCGTCGCGACTGAAGTCGCTCCCACGACGGCCGGTGCGCCGCCTGCCGGCCGGGTGCACTGTGGGAGGGGCTTCAGTCGCGACTGCAGGACGCTCGGCCGCCGCATCGCGCGCGGCGACGGATGCAGCGTGGCGATGCGCGGCCGCTCTCGACGCAGCGAGGACACTCCGCGACGCACGGCCCGCATCGCCATCCGGCCGCGGCTTTATCATGCATCGATGGAATCCCCTTCCCGTTTCCGCTGGGCATGGTGGCTGCTGGCCTACGCCAGCCTGGCGACGGGCATCGTCGGCATCTTCGTGCCGGGGCTGCCGACCACGGTGTTCGTGCTGATCTCCGCCTACGCCGCGTCGCGCGGCTCCGAGCGCCTGCGCCGGCGCCTGCTGGAGGACCCGCGCTTCGGCGCCAGCATTCGCGACTGGGAAGCGCACGGGGCGGTCAGCCGCCGCGGCAAGTGGATGGCCACGCTGACCATGGCGGTCTGCGCGCTGGTGCTGTTGCTGTTCGTGCATACGCGCTGGGTGCAGGTGCTGGCGATCGGGTGCATGAGCGGCGTGGCGCTGTGGCTGTGGCTGCGTCCGGAGCCGCCGCCGCGCGAGTGAAGGAGCGTCCGCGTGACGCCGCCCGCGGCACAGCCGGTTCATGCCCTTCTGGCTATACTCGGCGCATGAGCACATCGTTCCCTCATCCGATCCGTATCGCCCTGTTCGCTGCCGCCCTGCTGGCGCTGTCCGGGTGCGGCAACAAAGGCCCGCTGGTGATGCCGCAGAAGCCGGTCCCGGTGGAAGCCGCGCCGGCCACCGCGCCCGACGCGACGCCGCCCGCCACCACCGATCCGGCCGGCCAGGCGCAGCCGGTCGATGGCCAGCAGCAGCCGGTCGACGACACCACCACCACCACGCCCACCACCGATGGGAATGAGTGAGGCCACGCCCGCGGCGCGCCTGCGCTTTTCCAAGATGCAGGGGGCGGGCAACGATTTCGTGGTGCTCGACCTGCGCGACGGCATCCCGGCGCCCGACGCGGCGCTGGCGATGCGCATCGCCGACCGCCATTTCGGCGTGGGGTGCGACCAACTGCTGACCATCGAGGCGCCGCGCAGCGCCGAGGCGGTCGCCAGCTACCGTATCTGGAATACCGACGGCAGCCTGGCCGGGCAGTGCGGCAACGGCGCGCGCTGCGTCGCCGCCTGGCTGGTGCGCGACGGCACCGCCGCCCGCGACGGCTTCGTCATCGACAGCCCGTTCGCCTCGCATCGCATCGAGCGCGGGGCCGATGGGCAGTTCGCGGTGGCGATGGGCGTGCCGCGCTTCGCCCCGGAGGACGTGCCGCTGGTCGGCTTCCCGCGCGCGCGCGAGGAATACGTGCTGCCGCTGCAGGGCGGCAGCGTGCGCTTCGGCGCGGTGTCGATGGGCAATCCGCATGCGGTGCTGGAAGTGGGCCTGGTCGATGCGGCGCCGGTCGAGCGGCTGGGGCCGCTGCTGCAGCAGCATGCGTCGTTCCCCGATTCGGTCAACGTCGGCTTCGCCCAGGTGATCGACCGCGGCCATGTGCGCCTGCGCGTGTACGAGCGCGGCGTCGGCGAGACCCTGGCTTGCGGCAGCGGCGCCTGCGCCGCCGCGGCGGTGCTGATCCAGCGCGGCCGCGTGGAGCGCGACGTGCGCGTGGTGCTGCCTGGCGGCGAACTGCGCATCCGCTGGCCGCACGACGACGCGCCGGTGGTGATGTCGGGGCCGGCGGCGTTCGTTTTCGATGGGGAGTGGATCCGATGAGCGAGACCCAGGACAAGCTCGGCGCGCACGACGTCGCCGCATGGCTGCGTCGCCACCCGACGTTCCTGAAACAGTTTCCCGATCTGGCGCTGACCCTGGTGGTGCCGCGCGACGACGGCCCGACCGCGTCGCTGGCGAGCTACCAACTGGAAGTGCTGCGCGACAAGAACCGCGAGCTGTCGCGGCGCCTGTCGGAGCTGGCCGCCAATGCCCAGGTCAACGAACGCCTGGCGGTGCGCACCCACCAGCTGACCCTGGCGCTGATGCGCCAGGGCAACGCCGCCGACAGCGCGCGCGCGATGGCGGCCTCGCTGCAGGAGGATTTCCAGGGCGATCTGGTCAGCATCGTGCTGCTGCAGCCGCTGCCCGGCCTGGAACAGGCGCCGTGGCTGCAGATCCTGGCGCAGGACGATCCGCGGCTGGCGCCGTTCCGCGACTGCCTGAAGGACGGCGAGCCGATCTGCGGCCGCCTGCAGCCTGAAAAACAGGCGCTGCTGTATGCCGAGCGCGCCGACGAGGTGCAGTCCACCGCGCTGCTGCCGCTGCCTGGGGTGGGCCTGCTCGCGGTCGGCAGCCGCGACCCGAACCGCTTCTATCCCGGCATGGGCACGCTGTTCCTGCGCATGATGGGCGAGTCGCTGGTGGTGGCGCTGCAGCGATGAGCAGCGCCGGGACCCGGGGAAACGCCGGACCCCGGACTGCCGGCGATGACGCCGGGCAGGCGACCGGCGCCGCGCAAGACGCGGCCGCTCCCGGGCCTCGGGGGGGCGCGGCCCGGTTTCTCGCCTATCTGCATGTCGAGCGCCGCATGTCCGCGCATACGCTGGACGCCTATCGCCGCGACCTCGACGCGTTGGCGGCATGGGCGGCGGACAACGCAGGCGGCGACCTGGCCGCGCTCGATGCCGAGCAGTTGCGCCATTTCATCGCCGCCGAGCACCGCCGCGGCCTGTCGCCGAAGAGCCTGCAGCGGCGCCTGTCGGCCTGCCGCAGCTTCTACGCCTGGTTGCTGAAACACGGTCACATCGCCGCCAGTCCGGCCGCCGCGCTGCGTGCGCCCAAGGCGCCGCGCAAGTTGCCGCAGGTGCTGGATGCGGACGAAGCGGTGCGCCTGGTCGAAGTGCCCACCGACGTGCCGCTGGGCCGGCGCGACCGCGCCTTGCTGGAGCTGTTCTATTCCTCCGGGCTGCGCCTGAGCGAGCTGTGCGCGCTGCGCTGGCGCGACCTGGATTTCGCCGCCGGCCTGGTGCGGGTGCTCGGCAAGGGCAACAAGCAGCGGCTGGTGCCGGTCGGCTCGCATGCGCGCAAGGCGCTGCTGGAATGGCAGGCCGAGCGCAAGGCCGCGGCCGACGCGCCGGTCTTCCCGGGCCGCGGCGGGGCGCCGATCGGCGCGCGCGCGGTGCAGATCCGGATCAAGCAACTGGCCGGGCGCCAGGGCCTGTTCAAGCACGTGCACCCGCACATGCTGCGGCACAGCTTCGCCAGCCACATCCTCGAATCCTCCGGCGACCTGCGCGGTGTGCAGGAACTGCTCGGCCACGCCGACATCGCCACCACGCAGATCTACACCCACCTGGATTTCCAGCACCTGGCCAAGGTCTACGACGCCACGCATCCGCGCGCCAAGCGCAAGGCCTGAGCGGCTGAACGAACGCCGCGCCGCGCCGCGCGAGGGATGGCGCGCGCTTGTCCTGGATCAAGGCGCCGCGGGTCGCGAGCGCGGACACTGTCGGCTGCCGCGCGCTGGCGCGCCCGGGAGGCAGATCGATGGCCAAACCGTTTCCGTTGCATCCCAAGCATCCCGAGCGCATCTGCTGGGGCTGCGACCGCTACTGCGCCGCTGGCGATCTGGCTTGCGGCAACGGCGCGGGGCGCACCATGCACCCGCTCGAGACGCAGGGCGAGGACTGGCACGTCGCCTGGGGCATCGCGCCGGCGCCGCAACGCCCCGGCCAGGCGAAGCCGTGAGGTCGCGGCGCGCGGCGCTTGAACGCGGCGCCGCCTGCCCCCACACCTGAAGAACCGTTTCGGAGGCCGCATGGACCCCAGTCAGAATCCCAACGTTTTCCACGCCACCACGATCCTGTCGGTGCGCCGCGATGGCCGTGTCGCCGTGGCCGGCGACGGCCAGGTGACCCTGGGCCACACCGTGATGAAGGGCAACGCGCGCAAGGTGCGCCGGCTCGGCCGCGATGGCCAGGTGCTGGCCGGTTTCGCCGGCGCCGCCGCCGACGCCTTCACCCTGTTCGAACTGTTCGAAGCCAAGCTGGAAAAGCATGGCCAACTGACCCGCGCGGCGGTGGAGCTGGCCAAGGACTGGCGCACCGAACGCCGCCTGGGCAAGCTCGAGGCGCTGCTGGCGGTGGCCGACAGGGAAACCTCGCTGATCATCAGCGGCACCGGCGACGTGATCGAACCGGAGGACGGCATCATCGCCATCGGCTCCGGCGGCTCCTACGCCCTGTCGGCGGCGCGCGCGCTGCTCGGCCACACCGCGCTCGACGCGAAGACCATCGCGGTCGAAGCGCTGAATATCGCCGGCGACATCTGCATCTATACCAATCGCAACGTGGTGGTCGAGGAGCTGTGATTCGGGATTGGGGATTGGGGATTCGCGGAAGCGCTCCTTTCCCTGTCGCCGGACACGCCTCGATCTTTCCTCCTCCGCTCTTACGAATCCCCAATCCCCAATGCCCAATCCCGACACCTCCACCATGACCCCGCGCGAGATCGTGCAGGAACTGGACCGCCACATCGTCGGCCAGCACGACGCCAAGCGCGCGGTGGCGATCGCGCTGCGCAACCGCTGGCGGCGCATGCAGCTGCCCGATGCGCTGCGCAACGAAGTGATGCCCAAGAACATCCTGATGATCGGCCCCACCGGCGTCGGCAAGACCGAGATCGCGCGGCGCCTGGCGACGCTGGCCAATGCCCCGTTCGTCAAGGTCGAGGCCACGCGCTTCACCGAAGTCGGCTACGTCGGCAAGGACGTGGAGCAGATCGTGCGCGACCTGGCCGACACCGCGGTCAAGCTGTACCGCGAGCAGGCCAAGGTGCGCGTGCGCACCCAGGCCGAGGACCGCGCCGAGGACCGCATCCTCGATGCGCTGCTGCCGCGGCGCAGTGCCGGCATCGGCTTCGATCCGGAGGCCGCGCGCAACGAGCCCTCGGCGCAGGACAGCGACACCCGCGGCAAGTTCCGGCGCATGCTGCGCGCCGGCGAACTGGACGAGCGCGAGATCGAACTGGACGTGGCGGTCAACGTCAACATGGACATCATGACCCCGCCGGGCATGGAGGAAATGGGCCAGCAGCTGCGGCAGATGTTCGCGAACCTGGGCGGCAGCAAGTCGCAGTCGCGCAAGCTGACGATCAAGGCGGCGCGGCCGCTGCTGATCGAGGAAGAGGCGGCCAAGCTGGTCAACGAGGAGGACGTGCGCGCCGCGGCGATCGAGGCCTGCGAGCAGCACGGCATCGTGTTCATCGACGAGATCGACAAGGTCGCCAAGCGCGGCGAGGCCGGGTCCTCCGGCGGCGACGTGTCGCGCGAAGGCGTGCAGCGCGATCTGCTGCCGCTGGTGGAAGGCTCCAACGTCAGCACCAAGTACGGCACGGTCAAGACCGACCACATCCTGTTCATCGCCTCCGGCGCGTTCCACCTGGCCAAGCCCAGCGACCTGATTCCGGAACTGCAGGGGCGTTTCCCGATCCGGGTGGAACTGTCGGCGCTGTCCAAGGAGGACTTCATCCGCATCCTCACCGAACCCAAGGCGGCGCTGACCAAGCAGTACGAAGCCCTGCTGCTGACCGAGGGCGTGAGCCTGAGCTTCACCGACGATGCGATCGACCGGCTTGCCGAGATCGCGTTCCTGGTCAACGAACGCCAGGAGAACATCGGCGCGCGGCGGTTGCATACCGTGCTCGAACGCTTGCTCGATACCTTGAGTTACGAGGCGCCCGACCGCGACGGGCAGAGCGTGGTGGTCGACGCCGCGTACGTGAACGCGCACCTGGGCGAACTGGTGCAGGATCCGGATCTGAGCCGGTACATCCTGTAACCGCTGGTCTGCGGCACCTCTCGCGTCCCGGTACGCGTCAGGCGCGTGTGCCCGGTACGCATCAGGCGCGCGTGGATCCTGTGGGAGCGACTTCAGTCGCGACGGGCTCTATCGGTAAAGCCTCGTCGCGACTGAAGTCGCTCCCACAGAAGCTTCATCTGCAAAGCGTAGATCGGACAAGTGCGTTTGCGCATGGCATCTGCCGGAACCCTGTAGGAGCGGCTTCAGCCGCGACCCGGTCTTCGGAAAGGGCAGGTCGCGGCTGAAGCCGCTCCTACAAGCGCGCGCATAGTCACTGCTGTACCAGCTTGCCCTCTGGCGACGCGCATTCCCCGAGGCGCAGGCCTCTCTTGTGGCAGCGACCGCAGTCGTGACGAGGCGTTATCTGCAAGTCCCGTCGCGACTGAAGTCGCTCCTACAAGAAGCCCTTTCACCATGGCCGCCGCCGCAGCGCAGTGCGCGCCATTCGCAGTTGCCGGTGAACTCAGTACAGCGGCGTCCCCGCCTGGTACGCGGCCACGAAGCCCTGCCAGTCCAGTTGCACCTGCGCGGCGTAATCGAACGCGAACTGGCGCAGTTCCGATTTCAGGCCGCTCTTGCTGGTGACCGCCTGGTCGATCTGCTTGTCGATGCTGTAGGGCACCACGTTCGCGTCGTAGTCCTGGTCGGACAGCGCGTGCGCCGAGGCCAGCGCCTGGCCCAGGTAGGTGGCCGCGGTCGCGAGCTTGCCGGCGCTGCTCAGCGCGGTCGGCTCCAGGTCTTCCTGGAACGGCGACTTCTCGTGCACGTAGAACGGCATGCCGGCCACGCTCGTGTAGCCGATCAGCACGTCCGCATCCAGCGTCTGCGCCTTGGCGGTGCGCGCCACGCGCGCGGCCTCGTTGTTGGCGTAGCTGGAGGCCGGCATCTGCGACGGTGCCGCCACGGCGACCGCGCTGGCCGCTTCCTGCTTCCATTCCAGGATCACGTCGTCGCTGGTCGCCACGCTCGGGCCTTCGATCAGCACGTACAGGCGCAGGCGGCCGAGGCTGCCGGTGCCCGAGCCCAGCTTCTGGCGCACGTCCTTGATGGTGTAGTAGCTGCTGGCATAGCGCTTGGACGCGGCGATCGAGCCGATGTAGCCGTTCATCGCCGCCGTCACCGCCGAGGCGGTGGCGCTCTCCACCGCGGCCAGGTTGTCCAGGTTCTGGAACTGGCGCTTGCCGCCGCTGATCGCGGTGTACTTGGACAGCAGGCTGCCGCGGCTCTTGCCGTCGGCGCTGTCGATGGCCTTGGCCACCACGCCGCTGGTGTTGCTCTTGCTCAACTGGAAGCTCTTCTCGGCATCGCTGCCCTTGAAGTCGCCGATCTTGTCCAGATAGGCGCCGACCATCGTGTCGATGGCGTCGCCGATGTCGCTGTCGGACAGGCCATTGTCGCGCCCGGCCAGGACCATGCTCGCCGCCAGCCGGCGCAGGTCCCACACGTACTGGCCCAGGTGGCCTTCGTCGAAGTCGGCGACCTTGAACACCGCCTTGCCGCTGCTGTCGCGCGCCGCATCGAAGTTGCCGAGGTGGGTGTCGCCGCCAAGCCAGGTGTAGCCGGTTTGCGGCGAGGTCCACAGCGAGCCCGGCAGGGTCTTCATGTCCTGGTAAAACAGGTGGTCGGTGCCGCGGTAGAACGCGTAGGCGCTGCCGGCCATCGTCGCCATCTTGGTGTCCAGTTCGGCGTGTTGCGCCGCATAGGGATGGTTGTAGTCGTGGATCTGCTGCACCACCCAGGCGTCGCGCTGGCTGGCGGCGGTGGCGCAGCCAGTAGTGGCGGCGAGCAACAGGCCGATCGGCAACAGGCGCGGCAGGCGGATGGGCATGGCGGGGCTCCAGACACGGACAGGGCCGCCAGTGCAGCATGCCGGCGTTGCACGGCGATGAATCGCGCCGCCACGCCGCGGTTACAGATAGCGCAGCCAGGCCAGGTCGCGGCGGCGCGCCTTCAGCCGCGCGAATGCGGCGGTGGGCCAGTACAGCGCCAGCCCCAGCGCCGCGGCGATCGCCCACAGCGCCGCCACGCTGTCTACGCCGAACAGGCTGCCGTGGTTGGCGCCCCAGAAGGCCAGCGCCGCCAGGTACAGCAGCTTCAGCACGTACAGGTGCAGCAGGTAGAAGAACATCGGCGCCGCGCCGATCGCGGCCAATGGCGCCAGCGCCCGCGCCAGCCGCGGCCGTTCGTACACGCGCAGCAACAGCAGGCCCACGCCCAGGGTCAGCAGCAGGAACAATAGCGACGGCGGATACTTGGTCAGGTTGAAGAAGCTCATCGCGGTATGCGCGAGGTCGTCCTGGGCCTGCCAGGGCGCATCGCCGTAGCCGTTGTGCCAGCGCAGCAGGTGGAACAGCGCCAGCGCGCCGAGTCCGCAGGCCAGCAGCCGCTGCTGCCGCTGCGCCGGCGGGGTGCCGGTGCCGTACCAGGGGCCGGCCGCATAGCCCAGCGCGATCACTCCGATCCACGGCAGCAGCGGATACGAGGTGCGCAGGCGCAGGTCGCCCAATTGCAGCCAGCCGCGGTCGTGCAGCACCGCCCAGGCCGTGGCCAGTGCGCCGTCGCCCTGCACATGCACGCCGTCGAGCAGATTGTGCCCGGCCACCAGCAGCGCGCCGAACAGGGCCAGCAGCGGCCGCGGCAGCCACAGCAGCGCCGCCAGCGCCAGCATGCTCAGGCCGATCGCCCAGATCACCTGCAGGTACAGCACCTGCGGCGGGAAGGCGAAGGTCCAGGCGAGGTTGACCAGGGTCAGCTCCAGCACGATCAGGAACAGCCCGCGCTTGAGCAGGAACGCCGCCGCCGCGGCGCGGCCGCGCGGCTGCCGCGCCGCGTACAGCCATGCCGACAGCCCGGTCAGGAACACGAACACCGGCGCGCACAGGTGCGCCAGCAGGCGGGTCGCGAACAGCGCCGGCGCGGTGCGCTCCACGTCCATCGGGTCGCCGATCTGGTGCTGCATGTAGAACGTCTCGCGCACGTGATCCAGCAGCATCAGCAGCATCACCGTGCCGCGCAGCAGGTCGATCGAGGTCAGGCGCGCGGCCGGCGCTGCGGGGACGACGGGGGAAGCGGGCGAAGCGAGGGCAGCAGGCGGCATGTGGCGCGAGAGATGTTCGGTATATTGAAATAATATAACATTCGACCTGTGGCCTTACTGCGCGCCAGCGATGACGCCCCGGGGCGTTGCCAGCCGTGCCGTCGCGCTTGGCTATGCGGAGGACGCGGCGGGGGCAGGGCGGCGCGCTGTACGCACGGTGGGTGGCCCGATCGGTCGCCCTGCCCGGTCTGGCGGCCAGCCGAGACCGCGCTGCGCTGTCGCGGGACGTTGCGCCCGGCCCCGCGCGGCGCTCAGTCCTCGCCGATGTCCTCGTTCCACACGTCCGGGTTGGCGGCGATGTAGCCGCCGAGCAGGTCGATGCATTCCTGGCTGTGCAGGTCGATCACGTTGACCCCGCTCTCGCGCAGCCAGTCGATGCCGCCCTGGAAGGTGACCGACTCGCCGACCACCACGGTGCCGATGTTGAACTGGCGCACCAGGCCGCTGCAGTACCAGCACGGCGCCAGCGTGGTGACCATGATGGTGTCCTTGTAGCGGCGCTGGCGGCCGGCCTTGCGGAACGCGTCGGTCTCGCCGTGCACCGAGGGGTCGCCCTCCTGCACGCGGCGGTTGTGGCCGCAGCCGAGCAGGCGGCCGTCGCTGTGGTACAGCGCCGCGCCGATCGGGATGCCGCCTTCGGCCAGGCCCTGGCGGGCTTCGGCGATGGCGGTGGCGAGCAGGGCGCGGTAGTCGGGGGTGGTCAGCATCGTGCGGGCCGGTTGGGGGTGTGGCTACGCAGTCTGGCCCAGGCGGCCAGGGCTGTCATCCGCCGCGCGGCCGGTTGACCGCCACGGAGCGGCCGGCAGTGCGATAATCCCGGCATGAGCGAATCTCCCTACAAGTCAGGCACCACCCATTTCGGCTTCCGCGACGTCGCCGCCAAGGACAAGCAGAAGCTGGTCGGCGAGGTGTTCACCTCGGTCGCCGGCAACTACGACCTGATGAACGACCTGATGAGCCTGGGCATCCACCGGGCCTGGAAGCGCTATTTCGTCGCCACCGCGCAGGTCAAGCCGGGCGATCGCGTGCTCGACCTGGCCGGCGGCACCGGCGACATCGCCGCGCTGCTGAAGGACCGGGTCGGCGCCGACGGCGAGATCGTGCTGGGCGACATCAACGCCGGCATGCTCTCGGTGGGCCGTGACCGGCTGACCAACCGCGGCCTGGTCGCGGGCCTGGACTACGTGCAATGCAATGCCGAGGCGCTGCCGTTCCCGGACCAGAGCTTCGACCTGGTGACCATCGCCTTCGGTCTGCGCAACGTCACCGACAAGGATGCGGCGCTGCGCGAGATGTACCGCGTGCTGAAGGTCGGCGGGCAGGCGCGGGTGCTGGAGTTCTCCGAGGTCACCGCCGACTGGTTCAAGCCGCTCTACGACTTCCATTCGTTCAAGATCCTGCCGCGGCTGGGCCAGTTGTTCGCCAAGGATGCCGACAGCTATCAGTACCTGGCCGAGAGCATCCGCAAGCACCCGCCGCAGGACGCGCTGAAGGCGATGATGGCCGAGGCCGGCTTCGCGCGCAGCCATTACAAGAACCTGACCGGCGGCATCGTCGCGATCCATTCCGGCTACAAGATCTGAGAAGCCGGGATTCGGGAATGGGGATTGGGGAATCGCAAGAGCGGGCGATCGGTTGCTGACCGATCGCGGCGCTGGGCTGCCCTTGTGGGAGGGACTTCAGTCCCGACGCGCGGTCCGGCGGTGCCGGCGCACGCACCCGCCGCAGGACGCGCTGAAGGCGATGATGGAGCCGGCTTCGCCCGCAGCCATTCAAGAACCCGGGATTGGGATTCGGGATTCGGGGTTGGTGAAGCGGGCTGCTGCGCTTTACGATTCCCCATTCCCGAATCCCCACTCCCAGCCTTCAAGGTAAACTGCGGGTTTTCCCCGAACCGGTGCTGTCCGCCATGCGTTCCCCGTTCCTGCTGTTGTCCCTGGCCGCGGTCATCGCGACCGGGTGTTCCCGCGAGGCGCCCACCGAGGGCGCCGCTCCCGCCGCCAAGCCCGCGCCCGCCGCCGCCGTGAAACCCGCCGACCGCAGCCACGACGAAAGCTCCTACGCCGAGCCGTCCAAGGTCGTGATCAAGGACCTGGCGCTGGACCTGAAGCTGGATTTCGACAGCAAGCAGATCGGCGGCACCGCCACCTACACGCTGGACTGGAAGGACAAGGGCGCCAAGCAACTGGTGCTGGACACGCGCGAGCTGACCATCGAGAAGGTCCAGGGCGACGACGGCAAGGGCAACCTGGCGCCGCTGCAGTACGCGCTGGCGCCGGTCGACAAGATCTACGGCAGCAAGCTGACCATCGAGGCGCCGACCCAGCCGCAGAAGGTCACCATCGCCTACCACACCGCGCCGACCGCCTCGGGCCTGCAGTGGCTGGAGCCGTCGATGACCGAGGGCAAGAAGCTGCCCTTCATGTTCAGCCAGTCGCAGGCGATCCACGCGCGCTCGTGGGTGCCGCTGCAGGACACGCCGAGCGTGCGCTTCACCTATAGCGCGCACGTGACGTCGCGTCCGGACGTGATGGTGCTGATGAGCGCCGACAACGATCCCAAGGCGGCGCGCGACGGCGACTACACCTTCAAGATGCCGCAGCCGATCCCGTCCTACCTGCTGGCCATCGCCGCCGGCGACCTGGTGTTCAAGCCGATCTCGGCGCGCTCGGGCGTGTGGGCCGAGCCGGCCATGGCCGACAAGGCGGCCAAGGAGTTCGAGGACACCGAGAAGATGATCGTGGCCGCGGAGAACCTGTACGGCCCGTATCGCTGGGGCCGCTACGACATGCTGGTGCTGCCGCCGTCGTTCCCGTTCGGCGGCATGGAGAACCCGCGCCTGACCTTCGCCACCCCGACCGTGATCGTCGGCGACAAGTCGCTGGTGTCGCTGATCGCGCACGAGCTGGCGCATAGCTGGTCCGGCAACCTGGTGACCAATGCCAGCTGGAAGGACATCTGGCTCAACGAAGGCTTCACCACCTACGTGCAGGCGCGCATCACCGAGGCGCTGTACGGCGCCGAAGCGGCGGAGATGGAGCGCGAGATCGACCAGACCGACCTGCTCGCCGAGGTCAAGGACATGCGCCCGGCCGACCAGGCGCTGGCGCTGCCGGCGCTCACCGAGCGCGATCCGGACGATGCGCTGAGCCAGGTCGCCTACGTCAAGGGCGCCTGGTTCCTGCAGTTCCTGGAGCAGCGCTTCGGCCGCGCCACCTTCGATCCGTTCCTGCGCGGCTGGTTCGACGACCACGCGTTCCAGAGCGCCAACACCGATCAGTTCGTCGATTATCTGAAGAAGAACCTGCTGGCCAAGAAGCCCGGCGCGGTCAGCGACGCCGAGCTGCACGCGTGGCTGGACGAGCCGGGCATCCCGGCGTTCGCGCAGAAGGCGCGTTCGCGCAACTTCGCGATGGTCGATACCGCGCGCATCGCCTGGGTCGGCAGCGGCACCTTGCCGGGCAAGCAGGTCACCGACGCCTGGAGCACGCAGGAGTGGACGCGCTTCCTCAGCGGCCTGGGCGAGACGCTCAAGCCGGAGCAGCTCAAGCAGCTGGATGCGGCCTACCACTTCACCGGCACCGCCAACGGCGAGATCGCGATGCGCTGGTATCCGCTGGCGATCCGCAGCGGCTATGCCGAGGCGCGTCCGGCCGCCGGCGAGTTCATCGCCCGCGTCGGCCGCCGCAAGCTGATCCTGCCGATCTACGCCGAACTGGTGAAGACGCCGGACGGCCTGGCCTTCGCCAGGCAGGTGTTCGCCCAGGCCAAGCCCGGCTACCACCCGATCACCACGGTGTCGGTGGAAGACATGCTGGCCAAGGCCGACCAGGGCGCCGCCGCGCACTGAGGCGGCACGCCAAGCGTGGCAAACCCAGCGGGAGCGGCTTTGGTAAGCCGCTCCCGCGTTTGTGCTGGCGTGCCCCTGAGGCGCATCGCACCTGATGCAGAATGCGCCGTCCGCGCGGGGCTTGGCGCCGGCCGCGGCCGCATGCGAAGGTAGCGGCATGGCACGCTTCCGGTTTCCTGCTATTTCATGATGCTGCTCGTCGCGTTGCTGCTGGTGGTGCTGGCCGCGACCTTGCTGCTGGTCCTGCTGCTGTGCGCGCTGTTCGCGCTGCGCCGCGATCCGTTCCTGCTGGTGCGCCTGGAAGGCCGGCGCCTGCGCCTCGGTAGCGGCCTGCAGCGCCTGCAGGCGCAGGTCGCCGGGCATCGCTGGACCTACCTGCACCGCGCCGCGGCCGACCCTGCCGCACCGGCGCTGTTGCTGGTGCACGGCTTCACCGGCAGCAAGGAGAACTGGCTGCCGCTGGCGCGCGCGCTCGGCGAGCGCTATCACCTGTTCATTCCCGACCTGCCCGGCTGGGCCGAGAGCCAGCGTATCGACGGCGCCGACTACGGCTTCGCCGCGCAGGCCGAGCGCGTGGCCGCGTTCGCCGCGCAATGCGTGCGCCATGCCGATCGCGAGTGCGTGCTGATCGGGCATTCGATGGGCGGCGGCATCGCCGCGCTCGCCGCCGCGCGCCATCCCGAGGTGTTCGACCGCGTCGGCCTGCTCAACGCCGCCGGCGTGCGCTTCGCCGACAACGCGTTCGGCCAGGCGGTGCTGGACGGCGACAATCCGTTCGCGGTGTACGACGCCGATTCGCTGCGCCGCTACCTCGACACGGTGTTCCTGCTGGAGCCGAGCAAGCCGCGCATCCCGTCCTGGGCGGTGTCGTCGGTCGTCGCCTGGCGGCGCCGCGAGGCCGGCTTCGAGCAGCAGGTGCTGGCGCGGATCGGGCGCAGCGACGAAGCTTTCTTGCCGTTCGAAGAGGCCGCGCGCATCCGCCAGCCGGCGCTGCTGCTGAACAGCGCGCAGGACCAGGTGATCGATGCCAGCGCGCTAGGGCTGTACGCGCAGCAGGTGCCGCAGGCGCTGCAGGTGCTGCTCGACGGCAGCGGCCACATGTCCATCGTCGAGAAGCCGGCCGAGGTGGCGCAGGCGATCGAGACGCTGATCCAACGAGGAGTCCCCCGATGAAACGCATTCTGCTCGGCGCGCTGTGCGCCGTCGCCCTGGCCGGTTGCGGCGACCGCGAGGCCGAACGCAAGGCGCAGGCCGCGGCCGAGGCGCAGGCCAGGCAACAGGCCGCCGACGATCTGGCCAAGCAATACGACGCCGCGGTGAAGTCCGGCAACTGGGACCTGGCGCGCATCCATGGCGCGGCGCTGCTGGAGCAGTACCCCGGCTCGGACGCGGCCACGCGCATCGAATCCAGCTACGCCGAGGTCAAGGCCAAGGGCGAGGCGGCGCGCGAGCTGCGGCGCATGCAGGCCGCCTGGGAGTATTCGCAGGTGCCCGCCGGCAAGGGCACGCAGCGTTCGGCGATGCTGTACAGCCGCGACAAGGTCGATGTGGACGGCAGTGGGCCCAAGCCGGTGCAACTGGTGTTCCGCGATCACCCGGAGTGGAAGCGCAGCGCCTATCTGGTGCTGCAGGCCGGCGACTTCCGCTGCGCCGGCGGCTGCAAGGTGCAGCTCAAGGCCGACGACGCGGCACCGCGCGCGGCTGCGGCGTGGCGCCCGAACACCGACGAGGCGATCGCGATGTTCATCAGCGACGACAAGGCGCTGTGGAAGCTGGCGCGCAAGACCAAGGTGTTGCAGATCGAGTTTCCGGTGAAGGCGGGCGGCACCCGTACGGCGGTGTTCGAGACCGGTGGACTGGACGGGTCGCAGATGCCGGGATGGGACTGAGCACGGTGGGCGAGGGCGGCGCCGCGCGCGCGGCGGCGTTGCGCGGGGTGCGTCACTGGGTGTTCGACATGGACGGCACGCTGACCTGTGCGGTGCACGATTTCGCGTTGATCCGCCGCGCGCTGGGGATTCCGGAACAGGCCGACATTCTGCAGCATCTGGATGCGCTGCCGGCGGAGCAGGCGGCGGCCAAGCATGCGTGGCTGCTCGAGCACGAACGTACGCTGGCGTTGCAGGCGGTCGCCGCGCCCGGTGCGGTGGCGTTGTTGCGTGCGCTGCGTGGGGCTGGCTGCACGTTGGGAGTGCTGACCCGCAATGCGCAGGAATTGGCGCGGGTGACGTTGCGCGAGATCGGGGTGGAGCATCTGTTCGAGGACGCCAGCATTCTTGGCCGCGACGAGGCGCCGCCGAAGCCGCATCCTGGCGGTCTGCAGCAGCTTGCTGCGCGTTGGGGCGTGGCGCCGCGTTCGCTGGTCATGCTCGGCGATCACGAATACGACCTGCAGTGCGGGCGCCATGCCGGTGCGACGACGGTGCTGCTGCATGCGGACAATCCCTGGCCGGCGTTGGCTGATTTGCATTTTGCCGATTGCGCGGCGCTGCTGGCGTGGTGGCAGGACGCGGCTGAGTAGTGTGGCTTCTCTGTAGGAGCGGCTTCAGCCGCGACGCCTTCCTGGCAGGGTCGGTCGCGGCTTAAGCCGCTCCTGCAATGATTCTTCCGTCGCCATCGCCATCGCCGTCGCCGTCGCCGTCGCCGTCGCCAAAGCAAAGCCAAAGCAAAGCCAAAGCTAAAGGCAAAGCTAAAGGCAAAGCTTTCGCCTTACGGCGAGTCACTTTTCTTTGCTTGTGCAAAGAAAAGTAACCAAAAGAAAGCACACCCTGCCTGCGCGCCCTCCGCGCTGCGCGCTCCGGGTCCGCGAATAGCTCGGGATTCGCGGAAGGGGCATCCTGCCCCTGCCGCGAACGGCGCACATCCCTGTGCGCCGCCCCTTCGGGGTTTTTCCCGACCTATTCGCCGCTACGGAAGGGAACCCGGAAAATCCACAGCCAAAGCCAAAGCCACAGCCACAGCCACAGCCACAGCCACAGCCAAAGCCAAAGCCAAAGCCAAAGCCAAAGCAACAGCCACGGCCACGGCCAGATCTACGGCCAGATCTACGGCCAGAGCTACGGCCAGAGCTACGGCCAGAGCTACGGCCAGACCCACAGTCGGGGCCGTACCGCGGTCGGACGAGACCGACGCTGCCAGATGCACCGGCGTGCCGCCCTCCGCCAGCCGAGCACACCGCTGCGCTGATCGTGATACAGGCGCGTGGCACAAAGTGTGGCGATATCGATACAGCGCCACCGCTGGACCGGGCCGCGATGGCGTCCCGTGGACCCGCGAAGCCTGTGGTGTCGGCGATGCCGCGCTGCAGCAGGGCGCTGGCACGTGGGTTGCTCGCTCTTCCCCGATGTTCCCGCATCCCGCCGCGCCGCATCGGCCGACGGCAAGCGCCACGGCACTCAACGAGGGGAGTAGAACGATGCACAGTCATCCATGTCGTACCCGCACCTGGACGCTGCTCGCGCTGGCCACCGCGCTGGTGCTGGCCGGGTGCAAGAAGCAGGAAGAGGCCGCGGCGCCCGCCGCGCCCGCCGCGCAGCCATCGGCCACGGCCGCTCCCGCGCCTGCCGCGGCGGCCGACACCGACAGCGAGTTCGCCAGCAATGCCAGCAACCCCGACAACTGGGGCGGCATCGGCCGCGACTTCGGCCTGACCCGGCATAGCCCGCTGGCCGAGATCAATCGCGACAACGTCAAGAACCTGAAGATGTCGTGGGAAATGAAGACCGACGCCACCCGCGGCCACGAAGGCCAGCCGCTGGTGATCGGCAATATCATGTACATGGTCAGCGCGTATCCGAACAACGTGTTCGCGATCGACCTGGCCGCGCAGGACGACGGCGGCAAGGTGCTGTGGAAGTACACCCCGCAGCAGGACGAGCGCTCGGTGGCGGTGGCGTGCTGCGACACGGTCAACCGCGGCGCGTCCTATGCCGACGGCAAGGTGGTGTTCGGCAGCCTCAGCGGCGACGTGATCGCGCTCGATGCCAAGACCGGCAAGGAAGTGTGGAAGCAGAAGCTCGCCTATCCGGAAAAGGGCGAGACCATCACCATGGCGCCGATCATCGCCGACGGCAAGGTCGTGGCCGGCATCAGCGGCAACGAGTTCGGCGTGCGCGGCCGCGTCGCCGCGTATGCGCTGGCCGACGGCAAGCAGGCCTGGTCGTGCGAGGCCACCGGCAGCGACAAGGACATCTGCCTGGGTCCGGATTTCAACAAGGCCAATCCGCAGCATGGCCAGCTCGGCGACCTCGGCGTGAAGACCTTCCCCGAGGAAGGCTGGAAGCGCGGCGGCGGCGCGGCGTGGGGCTGGTACAGCTACGACCCGAAACTGAAGCTGGTCTACTACGGCACCGGCAACCCCGGCCTGTGGAGCCCGTCGTACCGCTGCGGCAAGACCACGCAGAAGGAGTGCGATACCGGCGAGTACGACAACAAGTGGTCGATGACCCTGTTCGCGCGCAAGATCGATACCGGCGAGGCGGTGTGGGGCTACCAGAAGACGCCGTTCGACCAGTGGGACTACGACGGCATCAACGAGCCGATCCTGGTCGACCTGACCATCGACGGCAAGCAGGTGCCGTCGGTGGTGCAGTTCGACCGTAACGGCTTCGCCTACGTGCTCGACCGCCGCGACGGCACCCTGCTGCGCGCGCACAAGTTCGTGCCGGCCAACTGGGCCGAGCGCATCGACATGAAGACCGGACGCCCGGTCAAGGTCGCCGCGCATTCGCCGCTGGAGCGCGGCAAGAAGGTCGAGGCGTTCCCGTCGGCGATGGGCGGCAAGGACCAGCAGCCGTGCTCGGTGGATCCGGCCAATTCGGCGGTGTTCTTCTGCGGCACCAACAACTGGCACATGGAACTGGAACCGCAGGAACGCGGCAACACCATGATGGGCCTGCCGTACGTGTTCGCCAACGTGATGATGAAGCCCAACGAGCCCGGCGCGCTGGGCATCGTCAAGGCGTTCGACGTGGTCGAAGGCAAGTCCAAGTGGGAGATCAAGGAGAAGTTCCCGGTGTGGAGCGGCACCCTGGTCACCGACGGCGGGCTGGTGTTCTACGGCACGCTCGACGGCTGGTTCCGCGCGGTCGACAAGGACACCGGCAAGAAGCTGTGGGAGACCAAGTTGCCGTCCGGCATCATCGGCAACCCGATCGCCTACAAGGCCAACGGCCACCAGTACGTGGCGGTGTTCTCCGGCATCGGCGGCTGGATCGGCCTGCCGGTCGCCGGCGGCCTGGACCCGGGCGACCCGTATGGCGCGCTCGGCGCCGCGGGCCTGGCCTTCAGCAACGGCTTCGACAAGATCCCGTTGGGCGGCATGGTGCATACCTTCCGCATCGACGGCGCCGGCAAGACCATCACCGCCAGCGCGACCGCCACCGCGGCGGCCGGCGGTGGTGCTGCGGCCGCCGCGGCCAAGACCGCGCGATGAGCCGGCGGCGCCGCGTCCACGTTGCGAGCGGCCGCCGGGAGGCGGCCGTCCCGCCGCGGCTGTTGCGGGGCGCGCGCGCCGTGTTGCTGCTTTGCAGCCTCGGACTCGTCGCCGCAGGTTGCACGCGCGAGCCGTCGTCCGCGACGGCTCGCGTTCCTGAGGCCGCTTCCACCGCGGCCGCCAAATCCAAGGCGGATACGTCCGCCCCCGCGCTCGCCGCCGATGCGCCGGTGCTGCGGGTCTGCGCCGACCCGGGCAACATGCCGTTGTCCAACCGCGCTGGCGAAGGCTTCCAGAACAAGATCGCGCAGGTCCTCGCCGAGGCGATGGGCCGGCGCCTGCAATACGAATGGCGCACCTACTACCAACGCGGGTTGGCGCGCAGCACCATCAACGCCGGCAAGTGCGACGTGCTGATGGACATGAACAGCGATTTCGAGATGGGCTTGCCCACGCAACCGCTGTACCGCTCAACCTATGTGCTGGTGACCCGCAAGGGCCTGGCGCTGCGGCCGGCCTCGCTGGACGATCCGGCGCTGAAGAAACTCAGGATCGGCGTGTTCCAGAGTTCGCCGGCGCGGCAGGCGCTGTTCGACCATGGCGTGTCCGGCGACGTGCAATACCTGTTCTACGACTCGGCGACCTCGCCGCAGGACCACCCGGGCAAGCTGGCCGAACGCGTCGCCGGTGGCCAGCTCGACGCCGCCGAATCCTGGGGTCCGGTCGCCGGCTACTACGCCGCGCGCGGCGGCCTGGGCGTGGTGCCGCTGAACGTCATCGACGACGAAGTGCTGGAGTATTCGATGGCGTGGGCGGTGTCGCGCAAGAACGCCGACCTGCGCGATGCGCTGAACGCGGCGATGCAGCGCAGCGCCGGCAGGATCGGCGCGATCCTGCGCGAGTACCACGTGCCGCTGGTGGCCTGCGCCGACTGCATCGTCAACGGCGATCTGCGCTCGCACGGAAGCTACGACACGCCGGCCGACGATGTCACCACCCCGAGCCCGCAGGCCTCCTCGGAGATGCTGGCGCAGCTGCAGCTGCGCATCGCCGGTGGCGCCGACCCCAACCAGGAACTGGCGCATGCGCTGGACGCCGGCGATGGCGTGCGCGTGGCCTGGTTGCTGCGCCACGGCGCCAGCGCCGACCGGCCCAACCTGCTGGGCGAGCCGCCGCTGCACCAGGCGATCCGCAACCAGGCGCCGGTGCTGGTCGGCGAGCTGCTGGCCGCGGGCGCCAACGTGGAAACCCGCGACGGCAACGGCTGGACGCCGCTGATGAGGGCCGCGTGGTCCAACGATGCGCAGAGCCTGGCGCAGTTGCTGGCGCGCCGCGCCAAGGTCGATGCGGTGTCCAGCGATGGCTGGACGGCGCTGGACCTGGCGATCTCCTATGCCGATGTCGACCTGGTGCAGGCGCTGCTCGGCGCCGGCGCCGACGTGCGCCGCGCCAATCCGGCCGGCTTCACCCCGGTGATGTTCGCGGTGGCGCGCAACGACCCGAAGATGCTCGACGCGCTGTTGGCGCACGGCGCCGCGGCCGACCGGCCCAACCGCGCCGGGATCACCCCGCTGATGCTGGCAGCCGCGGCCGGCCGCGACGAGGCCACCCGTCGCCTGCTCGCCGCCGGCGCCGACGCCCGCACCCGCGACCCGGAGGGCAAGACGCCGGCGGCGCTGGCGCAACAGCGTGGCGACGCGCCGCTGGCGCAACTGCTGACGGAGGCCGAGCACCGCCGCACGCAATGATCGCCGTCCCGCTCCACGCAGGCCGCACCCGCGGCCTTCCACAGACCGTCCCGCAAAGGTTGTTCTCCCATGCGCAATGTCGTCGTCCGTTCCGGTGTCGTTCCGAATCTGTTGCACCTGTTCCTGCTCGCGTTGACCTTGACCCTGGCCGCCTGCGGCAAGGATGCGCCGCCGTCCGCGCCCGCCGCCGCGCCGGCCCCTGCCGCACCCGCTGCGGCCGCACCCATCGCACCTACCGCACCAGCGCCAAATGCCGCCCCGGCGGCCGCGCCAGCCGCTGATGCCGCGACGCCGCCGGCGGCCGCGGTCACCCCGATCCCGAAAGGCCCGCCGGTGAAGGTGACCCCGGAGCTGGCCGCCGAAGGCAAGAAGATCTTCCTGTCCGCCGGCTGCAGCGCCTGCCACGGCGGCACCGGTGGCGGCGGCATGTGCCCGCCGCTGACCAACGATATCTGGGTCTACGGCCACGACGACGACACCCTGCGCGCGTTGATCAACGAAGGCACCGCCGGCATGGCCGCGCACGGCAAGACCCGTATCGGCCACGAAAAGGTGGTGGGACAGATGCCACCGTTCGCGCCGGTGCTCAAGGAGGGCGACACCGAGAAGCTGCTGGCCTTCATCCACTCGATCAACAAGACCGCGGGCGCCGCTCCATGAGGCCAGGCGCGCGCGACAGGCTCGGTGGTGCCGCGCTGGCGCTGGCGCTGGCCGTGGTGGGCTGCCAGCGCGCGCCTGCCCCGGCGCCGACCGACGCCGCGGACGCCAGCGCAGGCACGCAACCCAAGTCGGCCGCCGCCGCGGCGGCGCCGGCCTTGGCCTACGTGCCGAACCAGCGCAGCGGCACCATCTCGGTGATCGACACCGACAAGGACGTGGTGTTGCGCACGTTGTCCGCGCAGGGCCAGCTCGGCACGCGCCTGCAGCAGGTGCTGCCCGGGCCGAACGGGCACCTGTACGTAATCGACGCGCAGGGTCATCGGCTGCTGGAGCTGGACACGGCGCAGGATCGGATCCTGCGCAGCGTGGACATCGGCGAGAACGCCGAGGGCATCGCCGCGTCGCCGGGCGGCGACCAGTTCGCGGTGTGCGTGGAAGGGCAGAACCAGGTGATGCTGATCGATCCGGCCAGCTTCGCGATCGGCGCGCGCATCGCCACCCAGGGGCAGGCGCCGGAACACTGCGTGTACAGCCCGGACGGCGCGCTGCTGCTGACCAGCAACGAAGGCTCCGACGATCTCGACGTGATCGACCTGAAGGCGGGCAAGTCCGTCGGCGTCATCGCCACCAGCGGCCATCCGCGCGGCATGGCGTTCGCGCCGGACGGCAACACCGCCTACGTGGCGCAGGAAGGCGTCGGCGTGGTCGACGTGGTGGATCTGGTCGCGCGCCGGCGCGTGGCCAGCATCCCGGCCGGGCAACGCACCGCCGGCATCGCCATCGCGCGCGACGGCAGCCGCGTGTATGCCTCCAATGGCGGCGCCGGCACGGTCAGCGTGATCGATCCGGCCGCGCGCAGCACGCTGGCCGAGATCCCGGTCGGGCAGCGTCCCTGGAACCCGGCGCTCACCGCCGATGGCAAGAAGCTGTACGTGGCCAATGGTCGCTCCAACAGCGTGAGCGTCATCGACACGGCCACGATGAAGGAGATCAAGCAGATCGCGGTGGGCGAGTTGCCCTGGGGAGTGGTCATCGCGCAGTGACGCCGGGCGCGCATGCGGCGCGGCCGCAGGAGGGGAGGGGCGAATGAAGACGCGAGCCGCGGTCGCCTGGGCGGCGAACCAGCCGCTGGCCATCGAGGAAGTGGACCTGCAACCGCCCAAGCCCGGCGAGGTGCTGGTGCGCATGGTCGCCAGCGGTGTCTGCCACAGCGACGCCGGGACCCTGTCCGGCGCCGATCCCGATGCCGTGTTCCCGGTGATCCTGGGCCAGGAGGGCGCCGGCGTGGTCGAGGAGGTCGGGATCGGCGTGAGCAGCGTGCGGCCCGGCGACCACGTCATCCCGCTGTACATGCCCGAGTGCGGCGTGTGCAAGTTCTGCCGCTCCGGGCGCACCAACCTATGCCAGGCGATCCGCGCCAGCCAGGACCGCGGGCTGATGCCCGACGGCAGCAGCCGCTTCTCGCTGCGCGGGCGGCCGATCCTGCATTACATGGGCACCAGCACCTTCGCCGAGTACACCGTGCTGCCGGAGATCGCGGTGGCCAGGATCCATCCGGCCGCGCCGCTGGACAAGGTGTGCCTGCTCGGCTGCACGGTCACCACCGGCATCGGCGCGGTGCTCAACACCGCGCGGGTGCGCCCGGGCGACAGCGTGGCGGTGTTCGGGCTCGGCGGCATCGGCCTGTCGGTGGTGCAGGGCGCGGTGATGGCGCGCGCCGGGCGCATCATCGTGGTCGACATCAACCGCGACAAGTTCGAGCTGGCGCGCGCGCTCGGCGCCACCGATTGCCTGGACCCCAAGGACTTCGGCGCGCCGGTGCAGCAGGTGATCGTCGACCTGACCGACGGCGGCGCCGATTACAGCTTCGAATGCGTCGGCGACGTGCGCGCGATGCGCGCGGCGCTGGAGTGCTGCCACAAGGGGTGGGGCGAGAGCATCATCCTGGGCGTGGCGCCGAGCGCGCAGGAGATCAGCACGCGGCCGCTGCAGTTGGTCACCGGTCGCGCCTGGCGCGGCAGCGCGTTCGGTGGGGTCAAGGGGCGCAGCGAACTGCCGGCCTATGCCGAGCGCTACCTGGCCGGCGAAATCCACATCGACGCGCTGATCAGCGAGACGCTGCCGCTGCAGGACATCAACCTCGCCTTCGACGCGATCCGCGCGGGCCGGGGCATCAAGTCGGTCGTTCTCTACTGAGACCAAGGAGCAAGCATGGCGAGCAGCGAAGGATGCATCGTTCCGCGGACCAGCGCGCTGGTGTTGGCCATCGTCAGCGCCATGGCCCTGGCGCCGACGCAGGCCCGCGCACAGGCCAGCGTCAATGCCGACGATGCGCAGGTCACCGCATTGGACCGGGTCGAGGTCACCGCCACGCCGATCCCCGGCACGCTGATCGACGCCGACCACCTGCCGTACACGGTGCAGACCGCCAACGCCGACGACATCGCGCGCAGCCAGGCCGGCAACCTCGCCGACTTCCTGCTGCGGCGAATGAACGGCGTGGACACCAACGAGGTGCAGGGCAGTCCGTTCCAGACCGACCTCACCTTCCGCGGCTTCCGCGCCTCGGCCCTGCCTGGCGCCTCGCAGGGCGTGTCGGTGTACCTGGACGGGGTGCGCATGAACGAGCCGTTCGCCGACATCGTCAGTTGGGACATGATGCCGGAGGCGGCGATCCGCAGCGTCGCGCTGATGCCCGGCTCCAATCCGCTGTTCGGCCCCAACACGCTCGGCGGCGCGCTGGCGTTCACCACCCAGTCGGGCCTGACCGCGCCCGGCCTGCGCGCGGATCTGTCGTTCGGCAGCGGCGCGCGCAAGCGCCTGGACGCGTCCTATGGCTATGCCGGGCGCGATGGCATGCATGCCTTCCTCGCGGTCACCGGCTTCGACGAGAACGGCTGGCGCGACGCGTCGGCAGGCCGCCTCGGCACCGTGTTCGGCAAGGTCGGGCGGCAGGGCGAGGACACCGACTGGGACGTGTCGCTGCTGCACGGGCGCAGCCGCCTGATCGGCAACGGCCTGCTGCCCAGCGGCCGCTATACCGACGAGGGCATCGCGCCGGGCCTGTACGAGGCCGATCGCAGCGCGGTCTACACCTCGCCGGACCTGACCCGCAACCGCAACACGCTGCTGACCGCGCAACTCGACCATCGGTTCGATCCCGACACCGCGCTGCATCTGCTGGCCTATTACCGCCAGGGCCGCCGCAACACGGTCAACGGCGACATCAACGAGGACTACGAGGAATTCGTCGAGAACTGCGCCGACGGCTATGCCGCCGACGGCGCGCCGCTGGACGACGACTGCGCGGTGGCGCGCGGCGACGCCGATGCGCTGCACAGCGGCGTGCTCAACACCACGCAGATGCGCCAGCATGCGGAAGGTGTCGCCTTGAACTTCAGCCGCCAGGCCGGCGCGCACGCACTGAGCCTGGGCGCCACCTACGACCACAACCGGGTGCGCTACCGGCAGTACGAGCAGGAGGCGTTCGTGGAGGACGACCGCTCGGTGGTCGCCGATCCCGACGAGGAGCGCGAATTCTTCTCCGGCGTCGGTGGACGCAGCAGCACGCTCGGCGTGTTCGTCGCCGATACCTGGGAAGCGAGCGAGGCCACCCACGTGACCGGCGCGCTGCGTTGGAACCGGGTCGAGGTGAGCAACGTGCTCTCCACCGCCGAGGACGGCGCCCTGCCACGCGAGCGTTTCGTGTTCGCCAAGGCCAATCCGTCCCTGGGTGTCACCCAGCGCCTGGGTAGCGGCTTCACCGCCTTCGCCTCGGTCTCGCAGAACAGCCGCGCGCCGACCGCGATCGAACTGGGGTGCGCCGATCCGGAGCAACCGTGCCGGTTGCCGACCGGATTGCAGGCCGACCCGCGTCTGGAGCAGATCGTCTCGCGCACCTACGAAGTGGGCCTGCGCTGGAACCCGTCGCCGGAGCAGGCGTTCAACGCCTCGCTGTACCGTGCCGACAATCGCGACGACATCCTGTTCCTGCGCGCGCCCAACACCCAGTTGGGTTACTTCGACAACGTCGACCGCACCCGCTACCAGGGCGCGGACCTGAGCTACCGCGGCAGCCGCGGCGCATGGCGCTGGTTCGCTGGCTACAGCTACCTGGATGCCACCTATCGCAGCGACGGCGAACTGCAATCGGGCGAACGCAGCATCGACCTGCATCCGGGCATGCGCATCGCCGGCTTGCCGCGCAACACGCTGAAGCTGGGTGTGGAATGGCAGGCGCTGGCGCCGCTGACGATTGGCGCGGATCTGCGCGCGTTCTCAAGGCGCGTGGCCAGCGGCAACGAGGATGGCTTGGTCGAGAATGCCGAGGACGGCGAGGAGGCCGTGCGCCACGATCTGTCCACGGGCGGCTATGCGTTGGTCGACGTGCACGGCACCTGGCAGATCGCCGAGGGCCTGTCGGTGTACCTGCGGGTCAACAACCTGTTCGACCGCCGCTACGAGACCTATGCGGCGATCGCCGAGGATCTGTTCCCCGATGGCGCGCTGGCGCGCCCGCAGGACGCCGCCGTCGAGGACGGCCCCTCGCGCTTCGTCGCCCCTGGCGCGCCGCGGCAATATCAGGTCGGCTTGCGCTGGCGGTTCTAGCCGGATGCCGCGGGCGCTCTGGAAGCGTGAGAACCCGGCGTTGGTGGCAGTCGGGACTGAAGCCCTCCCACAACAGCGATGCGGCACGGATGCATCGCGACACCGGACACCGGCTCTTGTAGGAGCGGCTTCAGCCGCGACATCGAAGCCGGCGAGCATCCGGTTGCGATGAAATACGATCGGTAATGAGGATTTCCCGGGCGATAGCGCGAATGAGCGCCGCCGCAGCGCATCAGCGCTTTCGCAAACGCCGCTGTCTGCTTTTCGAATCGATCTTGCTCTGTGAATCATGGGTTTTGCGGGCGTTCTGTCGCGGCTGAAGCCGCTCCTACAACCGCCGCTGTGCCGCTACACCGTCGCCAGGCCGTGCTTGCGCAGCTTGCGGTACAGGGTGTTGCGGCTGATGCCGAGCGCGTCGGCGGTGCGGCTGACGTTCCAGCGGTGCCGTTCCAGTTGCTGCTGCAGCACGCGGCGCTCGGCGCCGTCCAGGGCGGCGCGGCCGGGCATGTCGTCGGCGGCGACCGCGTCGCCGTTGACCAGGCACGGCCCGCTGTCGGCATCGACGATCTCCTGCGGCAGGTTGGAGATGCGGATGACGCCGTCGGCGCACAGCACCGCGGCGGTGCGCAGCACGTTGCGCAACTGCCGCAGGTTGCCCGGCCAGGCGTAGCTGAGCAGCTTGTGCAGCGCGTCCTCGCTGATCCGCACGGCGCGCTCGCCGCTCTCCTCGCGCAACAGGGTACGGATCAGTTCCGCCTTGTCGCTGCGCTCGCGCAGCGGCGGCAGATGCAGCACCACGCCGTTGAGGCGGTAGTACAGGTCCTCGCGGAATTCGCCGGCGGCCACCATCTGCGCCAGGTCGCGGTGGCTGGCGCTGATCACGTGCAGCTCCAGCGGCATCGCCCGATCGCTGCCCAGCGGGGTCACGCTCTGTTCCTCCAGCACGCGCAGCAGCCGGGTCTGCAGCGGCAGCGGCATGTCGCCGATCTCGTCCAGGAACAGGGTGCCGCCGCTGGCCTGCAGCAGCTTGCCGTGGCGCCCCTCGCGCGCGGCATCGGTGAAGGCGCCGCGCGCGTAGCCGAACAGTTCGCTCTCGATCAGCGCTTCCGGGATCGCCGCGCAGTTGACCGCCACGAACGGCCGCGCCGACCAGGGCGAGCCGCGGTGCACGGCCTTGGCGAATTCCTCCTTGCCGGTGCCGGTGGCGCCGCACAGCAGGATCGAGACGCGGTGCGCCGCCAGCTTCAGGGCGTTGTCCAGGTTGTGGCGCATGCGCGGGTCCGAGCCGACATGCTCGCGCGCGTAGGCGGCCTCGCTGTCGCTGTCGCCGGCGGCGTTGCGCGGACGCGCGTCGGCGGCATGCCGCGGCGGTTGCGCCAGGGCGAAGAAGCGGCGCCCGTGGCAGGCGCAGCGGATCGACCACAGCGTGCTGGCGTCGTTGCGCGCGCGCTGCTCCACGGTGTCGAAGTCCAGTTGCATGATCTGCGAGATGTCGCGGCCGACCAGCAGGCCGCGCTGGCCCTTGCCGAGTTGCTCCAGCGCCGCTTCGTTGACCGCCAGCACGCAGCCATCGTCGCCGATCGCCATCAGCGCCTCGTGCAGCAGGCCGGCGAATTCCGGGCGGCTGTGGAAGCGCAGGATCCACGCGTGCCGGTACTGTTCCAGGAAATACGACCGCGCGATCTGCGCCGCCGACATGCGCACCAGCGCGCTGGTATGGCGCTGCACCAGCTTGGTGTCGCGCGCATCCGGCGTGGAAGCGTCCAGCACCGCCAGCAACTCGCCGTGCGGGTCCAGGATCGGCGCGCCGCTGCACGACAGCGGCAGATGCCGGGCCAGGTAGTGTTCGCCGCGGTGCACGCCGAGCGCGCTGCGTTCCACCGCGCAGGTGCCGATGCCGTTGGTGCCCTGGTAGCGTTCGGCCCAACTGGCGCCGCAGAACAGTCCGGTCTGGCGGAACTCGCGCAGCAGCGCCGGGTCCTGCACGCTGTGCAGCACGGTCGCCTCGGCGTCGGCCACCACCACCGCGTAGCCGCCGCCGGCGATCTGCTCGTAGAGGTTCTCCATCTCCACCTTGGCCAGGCGCAGCAGGTGCTCCAGCCGCTGCTGGCGTTCGCGCAGCCCGCTGCCGTCGTGCACCATCGGCGAGGGCGTGGCGTCCGGGTTCAGCCCGTACTCGTCCAGGCAGCGCTGCCAGGAGCGCGCCAGCACCGGCGGCAGCGGTTCGATCTGGCGGAACCGGCGCATCCGCGCCAGCAAGGCGGATTCGGCCTCGGCGGCGGATGGCGCCGCGGCCGCGGCCTGCGGGAGGTTGGCTACAGTCAATTCCGACACGTGCGCCCCTCGATCCGACCCCGGATCAGGGCGCCAGTGACGCACAATCGGGTGCTGGGCTCAAACCGCAGTGCAGCAAAAGCCGGGAATGGGGAATCGGGAGTGGGGAATGGTAAGAGCGGCTTGGCTGGCGCCGATCCCGTTCCGCGCTGCGGCCAAAATGGAAAAACCGCGCGAAAGCGCGGTTCTTCATGGCCTCAGGGCGCCGGGTTCACGCTTTTACGATTTCCCACTCCCGATTCCCCATTCCCGGCTTCACAACGCATAGCCGAACTGCTGCTTGAACTGGTCGTTGAATTCGTCGAAGTCGAAGCGCTGGTTCTGGGTGCCGGGGTGCTCGACCTTCAGGGCGCCCATCAGGTTGCCCATGCGGCCGATCGTCAGCCAGTCGCAGCCGCGCTCGATGCCGAAGATCAGCCCGGCGCGGAAGGCGTCGCCGCAGCCGGTCGGGTCGACCACGCGGCGCTCGTGCGCCGGCGGGATGTCGTAGGTCTTCTCGGGGGTGTAGACCAGCGCGCCCTTCGGGCCCTGGGTGGTGATGTAGGCCTGCACCCGCGACACGATGTCCTGCTCGTTCCAGCCGGTGCGTTCCTGCAGCAGGTTGGACTCGTAGTCGTTGACCACCACGTAGTCGGCCTGCTCGATGAAGGTGCGCAGTTCCGGGCCGTTGAACAGCGGCATGGCCTGGCCGGGATCGAAGATGAACGGGATGCCGCCCGCGGCGAACTCCTCGGCGTTCTGGATCATGCCCTCGCGCCCGTCCGGGCCGACCAGGCCCAGGGTCACGCCCGGCACGTCCCGGACGTGGTTCTCGTAGCTGCGCATCATCGCGCCCGGATGGAAGGCGGTGATCTGGTTGTTGTCGTGGTCGGTGGTGATGAACGCCTGCGGGGTGAACAGGTCCTCGATCACCTTGACCCGCGACAGGTCGATGCCGAGCGTCTCGAAATGCTCGCGGTACGGTCCGAAATCCTGGCCCACCGTGCCCATCGGGATCGGGTGGCCGCCGAGCAGGTGCAGGTTGTAGGCGATGTTGCCGGCGCAGCCGCCGAACTCGCGGCGCATCCGCGGCACCAGGAACGACACGTTCAGGATGTGCACCTTGTCCGGCAGGATGTGGTTCTTGAACTGGTCCGGGAACACCATGATGGTGTCGAAAGCGAGGGAACCACAGATCAGTGCGGACATCGGGCAGGCCTTGGCGGAGGGATGAGCCCGCATTCAGGCGGGCGAGGCGCGGGGTCGCCGCGGCGCAAAGGGTAACGGCTACGGCCGCGCAGGGCCACCGGTACGATGCGCGGCGGGGTCGCACGAGGCGCGCAAGGCGCGGTTTTAGCGAGAATTTTCCTTGCCCGCACCCAGGTGGGTTGCTAGGCTAGCGGACTTCGTTTTCTGCCCATTTTTTCGCCATTCGGCGACCGCGCGCGCCCCAGGACCCAATCCCCCGATGTTCAAGAAACTCCGCGGCATGTTCTCCAACGACCTGTCCATCGATCTGGGCACGGCCAACACCCTCATCTATGTGCGTGGCCAGGGCATCGTGCTGAACGAACCGTCGGTGGTGGCGGTGCGCCAGGACCGGGCGATCGGCGGCACCCGCTCGGTGGCCGCGGTCGGCGCCGAGGCCAAGCAGATGCTCGGCCGTACCCCCGGCCACATCACCACCATCCGTCCGATGAAGGACGGCGTCATCGCCGACTTCACCTACACCGAGGCGATGCTGAAGCACTTCATCAAGAAGGTGCACAAGTCGCGCTTCCTGCGCCCCAGCCCGCGCGTGCTGGTCTGCGTGCCGGCCGGCTCCACCCAGGTGGAGCGCCGCGCGATCAAGGAATCGGCCGAGGAGGCCGGCGCCCGCGACGTGTACCTGATCGAGGAGCCGATGGCCGCGGCGATCGGCGCCGGCATGCCGGTCACCGAGGCGCGCGGCTCGATGGTCATCGACATCGGCGGCGGCACCACCGAGGTCGCGGTCATTTCGCTGAACGGCATCGTCTACTCGCAGTCGGTGCGCATCGGCGGCGACCGCTTCGACGAGTCGATCACCAACTACGTGCGCCGCAACCACGGCATGCTGATCGGCGAGGCCACCGCCGAGCGGATCAAGCTGGAGATCGGCTGCGCCTACCCGCAGTCGGAAGTGCAGGAAATGGAGATCTCCGGCCGCAACCTCGCCGAGGGCGTGCCGAAGATGATCAAGATCAACTCCAACGAGGTGCTGGAGGCGCTGCACGAGCCGCTGTCGGGCATCGTCTCGGCGGTCAAGCTGGCGCTGGAGCAGACTCCGCCGGAACTGTGCGCCGACGTCGCCGAGCGCGGCATCGTGCTGACCGGCGGCGGCGCGCTGCTGCGCGACCTGGACCGGCTGATCTCCGAGGAGACCGGCCTGCACGTGCAGGTCGCCGACGACCCGCTGACCTGCGTGGCCCGCGGCGGTGGCCGTGCGCTGGAGCTGGTGGACATGCACGGCAACGAGTTCTTCGCGCCGGAGTGAGTGCGAGGCCGGGAATGGGGAATCGGGAATGGGGAATCGCATGCCTCCTCCTCACCCGCATTGCCGGCGCCGTCTCCACCGTCTTGCCCGCGCCCCGGCCTGATCGCGCCAGGGGCGCGCTTCTGCTTTCCGATTCCCCACTCCCGATTCCCCACTCCCGGCTCTAGCCCGTGCCTCCTTACGCCGGTCCTCCCGTCACTGCCCGCCCCGGCGAAGCCGCCAGCACGCCGCGCCTGCTGGCATATCTGGCGCTGGCGGTGGTGCTGATCGTGCTCGATGCGCAGGCCGGCTGGCTGGCGCAGTTGCGCGCCCAGACCAACCTGCTGGTGCAGCCGCTGTGGGCGTTGGCCGGGCTGCCGGGCCGGCTCGGTTCGCAGGTGCAGGAGAATGCCGCCAGCCATGCGCAGCTGGTCAAGGAGAACCGCGCGCTGCGCAACGAGCTGCTGATCGCCAAGGCGCGGCTGACCCGGCTGCAGACCGCGGCGCTGGACAACGCGCAGCTGCGCGAACTGCTCGGCGTGGCCGAGCGTCGCGGGCTGGACGTGCAGTTGGCGCCGATCCTGGACATCGACCTGGACCCGACCCGGCAGCGCCTGGTGCTCGACGCCGGCAGCCGCGACGGCGTGCACGTCGGCCAGGCGGTGATCGACGCCGGCGGCCTGATGGGCCAGGTGATCGAAGTGACGCCGCTGCACTCCACCGTGCTGCTGCTGACCGACCCCGATCACGCGGTGCCGGTGACGGTGGCGCGCAACGGCGTGCGCCTGATCGTCTATGGCCGTGGCGACACCCTGCAACTGCGCGACGTCCCGCTCAGCGCCGGGGTCGAGGTGGGCGACGAGATCGTCACCTCCGGCCTGGGCGGCCGTTTCCCGGCCGGCTTCCCGGTCGGCACAATCTCGGCGCTGCGCCCGGACGACACCCATGCCTTCCTGGTCGGCGACCTGAAGCCGGCGGCGAAGCTGGATCGGGGGCGGGATGTGCTGTTGCTGCGGCCTTCGGCCTCCGCAACGGGATTGGGGATTCGGGAATCGGGATTGGTGAAAAGCGGCGCTAATGGCGTCGGTGATGGTCATGCAATGCCAGCGGCGACCACGCAGCCGGTGTCCTCCCCTCAGCAGGCGGCGCCTTCGCGGGCCACCAGCGACCAGCAGCGTCCCCGGCCTGCGGCCACGTCCGCAGCCCCCAAGCAACCAGTGCCTTCCCCAATCCCCAATCCCCAATCCCCAATCCCGGCTCCAAAGGAGCCCACCCAATGAGCCGCCTGCGCAGCAAAGGCTGGGTGCTGCCGGTCAGCGTGATCGTGGCGCTGTTGCTGGGGCTGATCCCGCTGCCGCTGCTGCTGCAGCCGCTGCGCCCGTATTTCCTGGCGCTGGTGGTGGCGTACTGGGTGATCGAGACGCCGGACAAGGTCGGGCTGGGCTTCGCCTTCGCCATCGGCGTGGTCGCCGACCTGCTGTACGGCGGGGTGCTCGGCGAACAGGCGCTGCGGCTGGTGATCTTCAGCTTCATCCTGCAGCGCTTCCGCGCGCGCATCCGCTTCTTCCCGATGTCGCAGCAGGCGCTGGCGATCGGCGGGCTGTTGCTCAACGACCGCATCGTCGCCGCGGCCGTGCATCTGGCGGTGGGCGAGCCGCCGCTGCCGTGGAACTACTGGTGGGCGCCGCTGCTGGGCATGGCGCTGTGGCCGCCGCTGTTCGTGCTGCTGGACGCGCTGCGGCTGGGCCGGCGGAGCAAGTAGCATGGCCCTGCATCCGCGCCGCGCGCAGAAGAACCCGCATGCCGAGGCCGAGCAGTTCCGGCGCCGCGCGGCGCTGGGCTTCCTCGGCGTGCTGCTCGCGCTGGTCGGCCTGGGCGGCTGGTACTTCAAGCTGCAGGTGCTGGACCACGACATCTACGCCACGCGCTCGGACGCCAACCGGATCAAGCCGCGGCCGGTGGTGCCCGGGCGCGGCATGATCTACGACCGCAACGGCCGCCTGCTGGCCGAGAACGTGCCCGCGTTCCGGCTCGACGTGACCCCGGACAAGGTCGACGACATGGACGCGCTGCTGGCCGAGCTGGGCAAGGTCATCGCGCTGTCGCCGGAGGACATCGAACGTTTCCAGGCCGCGCGCAAGGCCAGCCGCAGCTTCCGCCCGATCACGCTGAAGCTGCGCGTCAGCGAGGAGGAGCGGGCGCGCTTCGCGGTGGACCGCTGGCGTTTCCCGGGCGTGGAGCTGGAGCCGTACCTGACCCGCCACTACCCCTACGGCGACCTGTTCGCGCACATCATCGGCTATGTCGGGCGCATCGACGAGAAGGACCTGGAGACGCTGGGCGAGGGCAATGCCGCGCTGACCCACATCGGCAAGTCCGGGTTGGAGCGCTATTACGAGGAGGAACTGCGCGGCAAGGTCGGCTACGAGCAGGTCGAGACCAATGTGCAGGGCCGCGCGATCCGCACCGTCGGCCGGGTGCCGGCGCAGTCCGGCGCCGACCTGCGCCTGTCCATCGACGCCGACCTGCAGCGCGCCATGGTCGCCGCGTTCGGCGACTACCAGGGCTCGGCCATCGCCATCGATCCGCGCACCGGCGAGATCCTGGCGATGGTCAGCCTGCCGTCCTACGACCCCAACCTGTTCGTCAACGGCATCTCGCATGCCGATTTCCAGGCGCTCAACGGCGACCCGTCGCGGCCGCAGTTCAACCGCCTGGTGCTCGGCGGCGTGGCGCCCGGCTCCACCATCAAGCCGTTCATGGGCCTGGCCGGCCTGGACAGCGGCACCCGCCGCCCGGAGGACAAGATCCTCTCCACCGGCATGTTCTACCTGCCCGGGGTCAGCCGCGGCTGGGGCGACTCGCACCGCGGCGGCCACGGCTGGACCGACCTGCGCAAGTCGATCGCGCAGTCGGTCAATACGTACTACTACAAGCTGGCCATCGACATGGGCATCGGCAAGGTCGACCAGTACATGACCCGCTACGGCTTCGGCGTGCCCACCGGCATCGACCTGGTCGGCGAGAGCGGCGGCATCGTGCCGTCGCCGGCCTACAAGGCCAAGAGCCGCAAGGAAGCGTGGTACCCCGGCGATACGGTCAACATCGCCATCGGCCAGGGCGACTGGAAGGTGACGCCGCTGCAACTGGTGCGCGCGGTGGCGGGCATCGCCGACGGCCAACTGCGCACGCCGCATCTGGTGATGGCGCAGCGCGGCGCGTTCGACCAGCCGTGGACGCCGGTGCCGCTGGGGCCGAGCAAGCCGATCAGCGACAACCCCGGCAATCTGCAGGCGGTGCGCGAAGGCATGATGGACACCATGCGCCCGGGCGGCAGCGGGCATGCGATCGCGGTCAGCGCGCCGTACCAGATGGCCGGCAAGACCGGCACCGCGCAGGTGGTCAGCCGCAAGGGCATCGCCGCGGTGGATCCGCGCAGCCTGCCGATGCACCTGCGCCATCGCTCGCTGTTCGAGGGCTTCGCCCCGGCCGAGCAGCCGACCATCGCCCTGGCGATCGCGGTGGAAGGCGGCGGCTACGGCGCCAGCACCGCCGCGCCGATCGCGCGCAAGATCTTCGATGCCTGGCTGCTTGGCCGGTTGCCGCCCGGCGTGGAGCCGCTGGACAGCCTGCGCGGCGCCACCGCGTTCGGCAGCCAGCTGTACTACGCCGAGGATCCGGGCTCGCGCGCCGCGGCCGACGCGGTCGCGCTGGCCGCCGGCGAGCGCCCGGTGCTGGTCGGGCCGGTCGCGGTGGACGCGGCCAGCGCGCCGCCCGCGGATGCGCCGCCGCCGATCCCCGACGAGATCCCGGACGAACGATGAAGGACTTCCTGCGCTGGCTGGCCGATCTCGGTGGCCGCTTCACCCGCACCCTGGACTGGCCGATGTGCCTGGCCCTGGCGGCGTTGATGGCGATCGGCCTGGCGGTGCTCAAGAGCGCCGGCGGCCAGGCCGGCGGCATCCACCTGATGCTGGCGCAGGGCGTGCGCTTCGCCATCGGCGCGGCGGCGATGTGGGGCCTGTCGCGGGTCTCGGCGCTGCGCCTGCGCGCCTGGACGCCGCTGATCTACGCGCTGTCGATGCTGCCGCTGCTGGCGGTGTTCGTCCTGGGCACCGGCAAGTACGGGCGGCAGTGGCTGGACCTGAAGGTGTTCTATCTGCAGCCGGCCGAACTGCTGAAGATCAGCATGCCGATGATGGTGGCCTGGTATCTGCACCGCATGCCGCTGCCGCCGCGCATCCCCACCGTGCTGGTCAGCGCGGTGATCATCGGCATCCCGACCGCGCTGATCATGCTGCAGCCGGACTTCGGCACCGGCGTGCTGATCGCCGCCAGCGGCGCGTTCGTGCTGCTGCTGGCCGGGCTGCCGTGGTGGTGGGTGGGCATCGCGGTGGGCGGCGTCGCCGCGGCCGCGCCGGTGGCCTGGCTGTGGCTGCTGCGGCCGTACCAGAAGGACCGGATCATGATGTTCCTCAATCCGGAGAACGACGCGCTGGGCGCGGGCTGGAACATCATCCAGTCCAAGATCGCGATCGGCTCCGGCGGCCTGTACGGCAAGGGCTGGGGCCTGGGCTCGCAGTCGCACCTGAACTTCATCCCCGAGCAGACCACCGACTTCGCCTTTTCCGTGCTCAGCGAGGAATTCGGCTGGATCGGCGTGGCCACGGTGCTGACCCTGTACCTGGTGGTGATCGGGCGCTGCCTGTGGATCGCCGTGCAGGCGCGCGACACCTTCTCGCGGCTGCTGGCCGGCGCCACCGGCCTGGCGTTCTTCGTCTACGTGCTGGTCAACGGCGGCATGATCTCCGGACTGTTGCCGGTGGTCGGGGTGCCGATGCCGCTGATGAGCTACGGCGGCACCTCGGCGGTGTCGCTGCTGGCCGGGCTGGGCCTGGTGATGGCGGTCAAGTCGCATCGTCCGGTGCACGGCTACTAGCGACGCTGCGCAATTCCTGGAGCGGCTGGGGGGTGTCGACGCGTCGGGGCCAGCCAGTCCCGCGCAGCCCCCCGCGCGCGATCGATGCGAGATTGCCGCGGCGCCTCGCCGGCGGCGTCCGCGCCGCGCATCGCCAGCGCTGCCCGTCACGCTGGCTTAATGGCGAGCAAGCGCGAACGTGGCGACCGATTGCGGCGCATGCCGGCGCTGCGCACAATCCGCAACGATGCCACGCCGCGGTGCCGTTCGCGCCCCCGCAGCGAGCGCAGGATCTGTTCAGAGCGAGCCGTGCGGCGGCGACACCGCCCAGGCCGCCCGCGTCCACCAAGGGAGCCCAGCGCAGCGCAACGATCCGGGCCTGGCCCGTCCCGTGCCGCTGCGTCCGTCCGTTCTTCGGCAGTCCCTTGATTCCCTCGTCCGTGATTCCTGTCCGCCCGGCGTTGCCGGCATGGATGCGTTTTGATGAAATTCCCGCGTGTGTGGTTGCTGGCGTGCGTGTTGCTGGGTCTGGCCGGCTATGGCATCGCGCATGTCTATTTCGCGCCCGGCATCGTGCATTGCTGCGGTTATGGCCGCGTGGTGCTGACCCAGCCGGCCGGGCCGGTGCGCGGCATGGTGATCCTGCTCGCCAACGGCAGCCCGGCGCAGCGGCGCGCGGCGGCCGCGCGCATCGCCGCCACCGGCGCGCTGGTGGCCACGGTCAACGGCGATCGCTACCAGGCGCGGCTGCAACGCGCCGGCCGCGGCTGCAGCCATGCCTGGCACGACGCCGAGCAACTGAGCCGGCGCCTGCAGCGCGACCTGCACGGCGACAGCTACTTCCTGCCGCTGCTCGCCGGGAGCGGCAGCGCGGCGACGCTGGCCGAGCGCATCGTCGGCGCGGCGCCGGCGGCGACCCTGGGCGGCGCGATCGGCGTGGCGCCGCGGCCCACCGAGGTCTGCGCCGGCACCGCGCAGGCCACGGCCGCGCAGGGCTTCGTCGACATCGCGCCGGTTGCCGCCGCGGCCGCCGCGACCGACACCGCGCTGGCCGCGCGCGTGGCTGCGCACCTGAACGCACCGGCCAAGGGCGGCGCGCTCGACGACCTGCCGCTGACCGAACTGCCGGCGCGCACGCCCGGCGCGCCGCTGGCGATCGTGCTGTCCGGCGACGGCGGCTGGCGCGACATCGACAAGGGCATGGCCGAGGCCCTGCAGCAACGCGGGATCGCGGTGGTGGGCTGGGACAGCCTGCGCTACTTCTGGCATGCCAAGCCGCCGGCGCAGTCCAGCGCCGACCTGGGCCGGGTCATCGCCTATTACCAGCAGCGCTGGCATCCGCAGAAGATCCTGCTGGTCGGCTACTCCTTCGGCGCCACCGCGATGCCGTTCATGTACAACCGGCTGCCGCCGGCGCAGCGCGCGCAGGTGGGCCTGCTGGCGCTGTTCGGCATCGAGCACAAGGCCGACTTCCAGATCCGCGTGCGCAACTGGCTGAACCTGGGCGACGCCGGCGACGCCAAGCCGGTGCTGCCGGAGATCGCGCGCATCGCGCCGGCGCAGTTGCTGTGCGTGTACGGCGACAAGGAAGACGACACGGTGTGCCCGGAGCTGCGCGGCACCGGCGCGCAGATCGTCGCGCTGCATGGCGGCCACCATTTCGACAAGCACCCGGCCGGTCTGGCGACGATCGTGGACACGCGCTGGCAACAGATCGCCGAACACGCGCACCGTCCCGTCGCCGCCCTCGACGACGGCCATCCCGGCGCCGCCGCGGCGCCCGCCGCACCGCCGCAGGAAGCGGCGCACGGTATCCAGTGACGCCGGCCGGCCGCACAGCGCGGCCGGAGGCGCGTGCCATCCAGGAGCAGGGCGCCGGCGCCGAATGTGCCGGCGCCGATCGCCTGTGGGTATGGCTGCGCGGCGTGCGTTCGTGGCCCGCACGCGCACATCTGCCGCACGTCCGCTGAGCCGCCTTCGCCGCTGAGCGCGCCATGGCTCCGGCGTCGCTGGCGCGATGGATGGCGTGTGGCATGACGCCATCGCCCAGGTCGTTGCGTCGTTGCCCGACGCGACGCGGGCGCCATTCCCGATCGCATCGGGCGCGGACGACCGCGGCGTTCACGACCACCTGTCTCGCGCCCCAACGCGGCGGTCGCGATTGATTGCAATCAATGCGCGCGCCAGGCCGCGGGCGCATCGTGCCCGCAGTCCCCCCCACAGGCACCGACCCATGACGTTCACCGTCGCGGTAATGAAGGAAGAACAGGCCGGCGAGCGGCGCGTGGCGATGGTGCCCGCGCTGTTGCCGAAGCTGGCCAAACTCGGCGCGCAGCTGCGCCTGCAGGCCGGCGCGGGCAGCGGCTCGCGCCTGGACGATGCGGCCTACGCCGGCGCAACCGTCCTCGCCGATGCGCAGGAGGTCGTCGCCGGTGCCGACCTGGTGCTGGCGGTGCAGGCGCCGTCGCTGCAGACGCTGGCGGCGATGCGCCCGGGCAGCATGCTGGTCGCGATGCTGTATCCGGCCAAGGCGCCGGGCCTGCTGGATCTGCTGTGCGAACGCCGCATCACCGCGTTCGCGATGGAGACCGTGCCGCGGATCAGCCGTGCGCAGGCGCTGGACGTGCTGTCCAGCCAGGCCGCGCTGGCCGGCTACTACGCGCCGCTGCTCGGTGCGGTGCACCTGCCGCGGATCCTGCCGATGATGACCACCGCGGTCGGCTCGCTGCGCGCCGCGCGCGTGCTGGTGATGGGCCTGGGCGTGGCCGGCCTGCAGGCGCTGGCCACCGCGCACCGGCTCGGCGCGATCACCGAAGGCTACGACGTGCGTCCGGAGACGCGCGAACAGGCGCAATCGGTCGGCGCCAAGTTCGTCGACACCGGCATCGACGCGCGCGGCGAGGGCGGCTATGCGCGCGAACTCACCGCGGACGAACGCGCCAAGGCCGCCGCGGTGCTGACCCAGCACATCCAGCAGGCCGACATGATCGTCACCACCGCCAACGTGCCCGGCCGCACCGCGCCGATCCTGATCGACCGCACGCAGATCGCCGGCATGAAGCCCGGCGCGGTGATCGTGGACCTGGCCGCCGACAGCGGCGGCAACTGCGAAGGCAGCGTGCCTGGGCAGACCGTGGAGGTCGGGCCGGTGACCATCGTCGCGCCGTTCAACGTGCCCTCGGCGCTGGCCCAGCACGCCAGCGAGCTGTACGCGAAGAACCTGCTGAACCTGCTCGAGCTGCTGGTGCGCGACGGCGCGCTGGCGCCGGACTTCGACGACGAGGTCGTGGCCGGCACCCTGCTGACCCGCGATGGCCGGATCAGCCACCCCACGCCGCAGGCGGTCCCGCCTGCACCCGCCGCCAAGGAGTCCTGAGCGATGAATCTCGATCTGTCGATGAGCTGGATGATCGCGTTGTACGTGTTCATGCTCGCCGCGTTCACCGGCTACGAAGTGATCGGCAAGGTGCCGTCGATCCTGCACACGCCGTTGATGTCCGGTTCCAACTTCATCCACGGCATCGTCGTGGTCGGCGCGATGCACGCGCTGTTCAACGCCGACAGCGTCGCCGGCCAGGCGCTCGGCTTCGCCGGCGTGCTGCTCGGCGCCGGCAACGCCGCCGGCGGCTATGTGGTCACCGACCGCATGCTGGCGATGTTCAAGCCCAGCGCCAAGCCCGCCTCCCCCTCCGCCCCCCCGAAGGAATAGCGTCATGCTGCAGTTACTGGTGGAATTGAGCGGGTTCGCCGCCGCCCTGCTGTTCATCCTCGGCCTCAAGCGCATGTCCTCGCCGGTGACCGCGCTGCACGGCATCGTGCTGGCCGGCATCGGCATGCTGGTCGCGGTCGCCGCCGCGTTCGGTTATCTGGCCGACCTGCAGCCCGGCGCGCGGCCGCATGCGCTGACCAATCTCGCCCTGGCGCTGTTGGCGCTGGCGCTCGGCGGCGCCTGGGCCTGGCGCAGCGGGCGCCGCGTCGCGGTGACCGCGATGCCGCAGATGGTGGCGCTGTACAACGGCATGGGCGGCGGCGCCGCGGCGGCGGTGGCCGCGGTCGCGCTGACCTCGCGGCAACCGCAGCAAGGCGGCCTGCACCTGGCGGTGACCGTGCTCGGCGCCTTGATCGGATCGATCTCGCTGTCCGGCTCGGTGATCGCCTGGGCCAAGCTCGATGGCCGCATCAACAGCGCCTGGCGCTTCAAGGGCCAGAGCGCGTTCAACGCGAGCGTGTTCGTCGGCGCGCTGGTGCTGGGCGGATTGGTGGTCGCGCAACTCGGCGGCGGCTGGGCGGCACTGGCGTTCTTCGCCGCCGCGCTCGGCTTCGGCGTGCTGATGACGCTGCCGATCGGCGGCGCCGACATGCCGGTGGTGATCTCGCTGTACAACGCCTTCACCGGCCTGGCGGTGGGCCTGGAAGGCTTCGCGCTGCAGAACCCGGCGCTGATGATCGCCGGCATGGTGGTCGGCTCGGCCGGCACGCTGCTGACCGTGCTGATGGCCAAGGCGATGAACCGCTCGCTGGCCAACGTGCTGTTCAGCAATTTCGGCGACGGCGCGGCGGTGGCGCAGGGCGACGTGCAGGGCCGCATGACCTCGGTCGATGCCGGCGATGCGGCGGTGGCGATGCGCTACGCCTCCAGCGTGATCATCGTGCCCGGCTACGGCCTGGCGGTGGCGCAGGCGCAGACCCGGCTGTACGAGCTGGTCAAGCTGCTGCAGGCCGCCGACGTGGACGTGAAGTTCGCGATCCACCCGGTCGCCGGGCGCATGCCCGGGCACATGAACGTGCTGCTCGCCGAAGCCGGCGTGCCCTACGACCTGATCTTCGACATGGACGACATCAACGACAGCTTCGCCAGCACCGACGTGGCGCTGGTGATCGGCGCCAACGACGTGGTCAACCCGGCCGCGCGCACCGACAAGGCCTCGCCGATCTACGGCATGCCGATCCTCAACGCCGACCAGGCGCACCAGGTCTACGTGATCAAGCGCGGCCAGGGCAAGGGCTACGCCGGCGTGGAGAACCTGCTGTTCTACGGCGACAACTGCGACATGGTCTACGGCGACGCCGCCGCGGTGCTCAACCGCATGGTGCAGGCGGTCAAGGAACTGGCCGTGTGACCGAACGCTTCCCACGCCGCCGCGACGCGCCGGCGCTTCCGCACTTTCCCACGAGGGCACGACCATGGCTTATGCAACCCGCAATCCCTACACCGGCGAACTGCTCGCCAGCTTTCCCGAGGCCACCGATGCGCAGGTGCTGGCCGCGATCGGCGCGGCCGACGCCGCCTTCCAGCAGTGGAAGCACGCGTCCTTCGCCGAGCGCGCCAAGGTCATGCACGCGGCGGCGCAGTTGCTGCGCGCCGACGTGCGCGGCTACGCGCGATTGCTGACCCTGGAAATGGGCAAGCTGATCGGCGAAGCAGAAGCCGAGGTGATCCTGTCCGCCGACATCTTCGAGTACTACGCGGTCAACGCCGAGCGCCTGCTGGCGCCGGAGACGCTGCCGGTGGCCGATCCGGCCGAGGGCCAGGCGATGGTCGTGCACGATCCGCTGGGCGTGCTGCTGGCGATCGAGCCGTGGAACTTCCCGTACTACCAGATCGCGCGGATCATCGCCCCGCAGTTGTCGGCCGGCAACACGGTGCTGCTCAAGCACGCCTCCAACGTGCCGCAGTGCGCGGCGAAGTTCGAGGCGCTGATGGCCGAAGCCGGCCTGCCCGCCGGCGCGTTCGCCAATCTCTACGCGACCCGCAGCCAGGTCGAGACCATCCTCAACGATCCGCGCGTGCACGGCGTGGCGCTGACCGGCTCGGAAGGCGCCGGCGCCATCGTCGCCGCGCAGGCGGCCAAGGCGCTGAAGAAGTCGACCATGGAGCTGGGCGGCGCCGACGCGTTCGTGGTGCTGGCCGACGCCGAGCTGGACAAGACGGTGAAGTGGGCGGTGTTCGGCCGCCACTGGAACGGCGGCCAGGTGTGCGTGTCGTCCAAGCGCATGATCATCGTGCGGGAGGTGTACGACGAATTCCTGCGCCGTTACACCGACGGCGTGGCTGCGCTGAAGGCCGGCGATCCGATGGACGCGGCGACGACGCTGGCGCCGCTGTCTTCGCAGGGCGCGGCCGACGAGCTCAAGCTGCAGATCGCCGCGGCGGTCGAACATGGCGCCACCGCCACCGAGGTCGGGCCGCCGGTGCCGACGCAGGGCGCGTTCGTGCAGCCCACCCTCCTGACCAACGTGACCAAGGACAACCCGGCCTACTACCAGGAGTTCTTCGGACCGGTGTCGATGCTGTTCGAGGCCGCCGACGAAGACGACGCGGTGCGCATCGCCAACGACTCGCCGTTCGGCCTGGGCGGTTCGGTGTTCACCGCCGACACCGCGCGCGGCGTCGCGGTGGCCAGGCGCATCTCCACCGGCATGGTGTTCGTCAACCATCCGACCATGGTCAAGGCCGACCTGCCGTTCGGCGGCGTGCGCCGCTCCGGCTACGGCCGCGAACTGATCGGCCTGGGCATCAAGGAGTTCGTCAACCATAAGCTGATCGACGTGGTGGACATCGACGCGCCGTTCTGACCTCCGCCGCCATGCAGACCCGGCCGCCGGTGGGCAACCACCGGCGGCCTTGCGTTTGCGGGCGGGGGAGGGGGGCTGCCGCCGGCACTGCGGACGGTGGTCCGGCGGCAGGCGGCGGATGAATGCGCCGGTGCGCTTGACTCGGAGCAAAGTTCTTTTGTTTCATGGCGTTATTGGTGGAAATTCATCTGGACTCTGTTAACCTGCCGGCATGATTCGACGCTCGCTGATTTGCCTGATCACGCTTGGCCTGGTCGCATGCGCGACCCAGCCCAAGGCGCCGCCGTCGCCGCCGCAGGCCACGACGCTGCCGCAACCGCCACCGTCCGCGCCGCCGCCCGCCGGTACCGCGCCCGAAGCAGCGCCCGCGCCGCCGGTGGACCTGACCCCGGTCCCGTTCGAGATCGCACGCGCCAACTTCGTCCGCGACACCGCGGCCAAGTACGGGCTGGACCCGGCGCAGATCGAAGCCACGCTGGCGCAGGCGCAGTTCAAGGATCCGATCGTGGCGGCGATGTCGCGCCCGGCCGAGCGGGTCAAGCCCTGGAACGAATACCGGCCGATGTTCATCAGCCAGGCGCGCATCGACGGCGGTCGCGCGTTCCTGGCCGCGCACCGCGAGGAACTGCTGCGGGTGCAGGCGCGCACCGGCGTGCCGGCCGAGATCATCGTCGCGATCATCGGCGTGGAAACCAGCTACGGCAAGAACGCCGGCAGCTATCGCGTGCTCGATGCGCTGTACACCCTGGCATTCCGCTATCCGCGCAGCGGCGATCCGGCCAAGCTCGAGCGCGAAGTGCGCCGCGAACTGTTCTTCCGCGACGAACTGGGCCAACTGTTCGCGCTCGGCCGCGAGGAGAATCTGGACATCACCACGCTGATCGGCAGCTACGCCGGCGCGATGGGCATGGGCCAGTTCATGCCGTCCAGCTACCGCCAGTTCGCGGTCGACGGCGATGGCGACGGCAAGCGCAATCTGTTCACCGACTACGACGACGTGTTTTCCTCGATCGCCAACTACTTCGTGAAGAAGGGTGGCTGGGTGCGCGACGGACTGGTCGCGGTGCCGGCCACGCTGCGTCCCGGCGCCGAGGAGTTCAATCCGACCGACTGGACGCCGACCTACACCCTGGCCGACCTGGCCGCGCGCGGCTACCAGCCCAGCGCGCCGGTCCCGGCCGGCGCCACCGCCACGCCGATCGCGCTCGACGACGGCAGCGCCGGCAAGCAGTACTGGCTGGGCTTCCAGAACTACTACGCGATCACCCGCTACAACATTTCCAAGATGTACGCGATGGCCGTGTACCAACTGTCCCAGGCCATCGCCGGCAAGGAGCTCCCCCCGGCATGAACCCGAACGCGCTGCTCCGCATCGTCCCCGTCGTCGCCCTGCTGGCGCTGGCCGCCTGCAGCAGCGCCCCGAAGAAGACCGCCGGTGCCGGCGCCGCGCCCGGCGTCAAGGTGCAGGGCCGCGGGCCGGCGCATGTCGCCACCGGCTGCCCTTCCACCTCGCCGTATGCGCCGGCCAAGGAAGATCCGTCCAAGCGCGGCAACTACACCGCCGGCGGCCTGTACGCGCCGGGCGTGTCCGACAGCACCCCGGACTACGTGCCCAACGTCGCCTGCATTCCCGAACCGCTGGTCACCGACGAGCCGCGCTCGGCGATCGGCAACCGCTCGCCGTACACCGTGCTGGGCCGCGAATACACCGTCATCGACGACCCGCACAGCTATGTCGAGCGCGGGACCGCCTCGTACTACGGCAGCAAGTTCCATGGCCGGCTGACCTCCAATCGCGAGGTCTACGACATGTACGCGTTCACCGCCGCGCACAAGACGCTGCCGCTGCCGAGCTTCGCCCTGGTCACCAACCTGGACAACGGCGAATCGGTGGTGGTGCGGGTCAACGACCGCGGCCCGTTCCACGACGACCGGGTCATCGACCTGAGCTATGCGGCGGCGGTCAAGCTCGGCATCACCGGCAAGGGCACCGGCCGCGTCGAAGTGCGCGGGCTGACCCCGGCCGACAACGGCAACCTGCTCGCCTCCCGCCGGACCGGCAAGCAGGTCGCGGGCGGCACCGTGCTGGCCAGCGCGGGCGCGGCCAGCGCCGCGCAGACCGCGGCCGCGCGCCGCGCCACCGACATGGACAATCTGGTCAAGGCGCTGCCGGCCCGCTCGGCCACCGTCGCCACGGCCAAGACGCCCGTGCGCGGCGCGGCCGTACCCGCTGCTACCACCGCGACCGCGCCCACCGCCGCCGGTGCTGCCGCGGCCGCGGCCGCGCTGCCGGAAGGCGAACGCTGGCGCTACCGCGTGCAGGCCGATGCCGACACCGCGGCCAATGCCGACCATTTCGACGACTGGATGAAATCGCGAGGCGTGCGCGTGGCCACCGGCAAGCCGACCAAGGTCGAGCCGCCGGCCAAGGCCAAGGCGGACACGCGCGTGGCCGCCGCGCCGGAGCCGTCGCGGCGCGCGCCTGCGCCGACCGCCACGGCCGTGGCGGCCACGGCAGCCGAGCCGACGCCCTCGGCGCCGCGCGCCGCGGCGGACAGCGCGTCCTCGCGCGGCCCGCTCGGCATCCTGCTGCAGGTGGCCA
>Ga0105251_10000157_pt1 | contig 69461 bp, 63 predicted proteins | sample KBSS64metaG_FD_80424 | JGI IMG/M metagenome (GOLD analysis project Ga0105251, IMG submission 80424) | Switchgrass rhizosphere microbial communities from Kellogg Biological Station, Michigan, USA - KBS S6-4 metaG | ecosystem: Host-associated > Plants > Roots > Rhizosphere > Soil | place...
CTCCGTGCGCACAGTCCTTAAGATTGGTTTAAGCCTGTAGGACTAAAACGTCTCACAAGGCGCAGGCAGTATGGCAATTCGATGGCTCTGCCTTGCAGCCCGCTGCGACTCGGCTTTCATTCAAACGTCCACGCGGATGGTCAGACCGGGCAACGCCGCACGCGCATTCCAACTGCGCGATCAGGCGCAGGCGATGACCGTCCCATTCAGCCCGGCAGCAATGCCGGGCTTTTTTTTATCCGCGCCATCCGTGCGCATGCGGCGAGCCTTCGCCGCTTTGCGCGACAGCGGCGGGCAATTCGAAGCGAAACGTCGTGCCTGTGCCCTGGGTATCGATCATGCGAATCTCACTGCCGTGCAATTGCAGCATGCGTTGCACGATGAGCAAGCCGAGCCCGCCGCGATGCGCACCGCCCGATGCAAACGGGCGCTGAAACAGCGCTTCCCGCATCGCGGGCGCAATGCCTGTCCCTGTGTCGCTGACGGTCACCTCGACTCTCTCGGCATGCTCGCGTCCATGTGCAAGCGTCACATCCACCGTGCCGGTTGCAGGCGTATGACGGATCGCGTTGTCGAGCAGATTCGTGAGCACGCGTTCGATCATGCCGAGGTCCGCAATGACGCTCGGCAAGCGCGGGGCGATCTGCGCAGTGAGACGCACGCCTTTGGACTGCGCGGCCAGCTCGAACTTTTCGAATACGTCCTGCACGAGATCGACCAGCGAGAACGGCTCGGCTTCCGGCGCGACCATGCCATGTTCGAGCTTTGCGAGCTCGAACAAAGACTGCGCGAGATGACCCACCTTCGCGCTCTGCGCAAGCGCGATCGACAGATAGCGGCGTCTGTCGGCATCGGGAAGCATGTCGGACTTGAGCGACAGCGTTTCCAGATAACCATGAAGCGACGACAGCGGCGTGCGCAAATCGTGCGAGATATTCGCGACCATCTCGCGACGCTCCCGATCCTGCCGGCCGAGCGCGCGCCACTGTTCGGCGATGCGCTCGGCCATCTGCGCGAATGCGCTTTCCAGCACGACGATCTCGTCGCGTTCGTTCTCACGGGCGTCGGCTGCGCCCTTTCGCGGCGCCGAAGGCAAAGGCGGATCCGCAGGCGCGCCGCGCGCGTCGAATTTGCGCATCGCCTCGGTGAGTCGCCGCAGCGGCCGTGTAACGAGCCCGAACGCGACCAGGCCCGCGACGAGCCCGAGCAAGGTGACGAGTCCCATCGATGCGAGCGTGGTGCGCAAGACCGCGCTCGCTGATGCCTTCGCCGCCAGCGCGTCGTGCTCCTCGCCGAGCAGCACCACATAGACATAGCCGAAGGGCGGCTTGCCGGGCGCGGCGAGCGGCGCGGCGCTGAACACCTTGCGCTTGTCGTCGCTGCGCGGATCGTCGCCCAGGATCGGCAGGGCCGCGCCATCGAGGAACTTGCGAACCGGTGCGAGATCGACGTGGTTGCGCTTCAGGTGTCCGGCCGGCGCATCGTCGGCGCGCACGCGCCCCGTGTCATCGAGCAGATAGACCTCGACGCTCGGATTCACCACCATCAACTGACTGAAGAGACGGCGCACGGCAGGCGCGTCGATATCGTTCGCGTCGGCGAGCGCGCCGTCATGGGCGATGTGCGCCGCAAGTCCGCGTGAAAGGCTTTGAATGACCTCCTTCTCGCGCAGGTCGCTCGCGCGGATCTGCAGCCATGCCGACGCGCCACAGCACGCGAGCAGCAGCACGCAAAACACCGCGAAGAGCCGTTGAGACAGCGTGAGCTTCACGGCGCGGTGTCCTTGCCCTCGGGCGATTGCGCCGCGAGCTTGTAGCCGTGGCCCCATACCGTGAGAATGCGCTTCGGCTCAGCGGCATCTCTCTCTACTTTTGCGCGCAGCCGGTTGATATGCGTGTTGACGGTGTGCTCATAGCCTTCATGTCGATAGCCCCACACCGCATTGAGCAGATCCATGCGCGAAAACACTTTGCCCGGATGACGCGCGAAGTGATACAGCAGATCGAATTCGCGCGGCGTGAGTTCGATGCGCGCGCCATCGACCCATGCCTCGCGCGCGAGCGGATCGATCGCGATGCCCGCAACTTCGATACGCCCCGCGTCGAGCCGCGAGTCCTTCGCAACGGCATCGACGCGGCGCAGCAGCGCCTTCACGCGCGCGACGAGTTCGAGCACCGAGAACGGCTTCGCGAGATAGTCGTCCGCGCCGAGTTCCAGACCGAGTATGCGATGCACCTCGCTGGAGCGCGCACTCGTGATGATGATCGGCGTATAGCGCGTCATGGCCCGCGCACGGCGGCAGATTTCGAGGCCATCGACGCCGGGCAGCATCAGATCGAGAATCAGCGCGTCCCAGCCGCCCTGCTCCAGCAAGCGCAGCCCTTCGGCGCCATCGGCGCTATGCACGACTTCATAGCGCTCGTCGCGCAAGTTGAGACTCAGCACATCGGCGATATGCACGTCGTCTTCGACGATCAGAATGCGTTTCGGATGATCCATGAGCGAATGTCGAATGATGCTCGCCCTGTTAGCGGAAGAAATGGACGAGCGTCTGTGCCATTGTGCAGAAAAGCGCGCGCCGAAGTATCACATTTAATTTAACTTTCGGTGAGGACTCGGGGATGCGCGCGCAACTACGATGCGTCTAACCCACTCGATGACGAGGAACGCATCATGCAAACCCGCCGCCGCTTTCTCCTGACGGGCACCGCGGCAGCCGCCGCCGCGTTCGCTCTGGGCGGACGCCTGCGCGCGCTCGCCGCCGGCCCGCAAACGCAGACGCCGTCGCAGGAACGCTTCGAAATCGTCCATACCGATGACGAATGGCGCCGCCTGCTCAATCCGGTTCAGTTCGACGTGTTGCGACGCGAAGGAACAGAGCGCCCGTACACGAGTCCGCTGAACGACGAGCATCGCACGGGCATGTTCAATTGCGCGGGATGCAACCTGGCGCTGTTCTCGTCGCGCACCAAGTTCGATAGTCACACGGGCTGGCCGAGTTTCTGGGCGCCGCTCGATCATGCGGTTGCGACGCGTATCGACGGCTCGTTCGGCGTCGAGCGCACCGAAGTGCATTGCCGGCGCTGCGGTGGTCATCTGGGCCATGTCTTCGACGACGGACCGAAACCCACGGGCCTGCGCTACTGCATGAACGGCGTCGCAATGACTTTCACGCCGGGCGCGGCCTGAACCGCGTTCACAACACGACCAAATCCGACCCGACATCATCATGTTGCTCATCGTCCTTGCCTATCTCGGCGGCGCGCTGACGATTCTCAGTCCGTGCATCCTGCCCGTGCTTCCTTTCGTGTTCTCGCGCGCGGACCAGCCGTTCGTGAAGAGCGGCCTGCCTCTGCTCGCGGGCATGGGTCTGACGTTCGCCGTGGTTGCGACGCTTGCGGCCGTGGGTGGCGGCTGGGTCACGCAGGCCAATCAATACGGCCGCTGGGCCGCCATCGTGCTGCTCGCCGTATTCGGTCTCACCCTGCTTTTGCCTGGCGTCGCCGAGCGCGTGATGCATCCGCTCGTCAGCGCGGGCAATCGTCTCACCGCCCTCGCGCAGCGCGGCGACGGCAAGCCGGGCTTCGGCGGATCGTTCGTGCTCGGCATTGCGACGGGCCTGCTGTGGGCGCCTTGCGCGGGCCCGATTCTCGGTCTCGTGCTCACGGGCGCGGCGCTCAACGGCGCGAGCGTCGGCACCACGCTGTTGCTGCTCGCTTATGCGGCCGGCGCAGGGAGTTCGCTCGCGGTCGCGTTGCTGATCGGCAAACGCGTGTTCGCCGCGATGAAGCGCTCGCTGGGTGCCGGCGAATGGGTGCGGCGTGGCATCGGTGCGGCGATGCTGCTCGGCGTCGTCGCGATCGCGCTCGGACTCGACACCGGCGCGCTCGCTCGCATCTCGACGGTGGCGACATCCGGTATCGAACAGCAACTCGTCGATAAGCTTTCGACGAAGAACAATGGCGCGATGATGATGTCCGCCGACGCCGGCAACAACGGGGCCGCGATGATGCGTGCGAGCACCGAGCCGCCGAAGTCCGCGAGCCCCGCGCCGTTGCCCGTTGAGGGCACGCTTCCGCCGCTCGACGGTGCCGTGCAGTGGATCAACTCGCCGCCGCTCACGAAGGAAGCGTTGCGCGGCAAGGTCGTGCTCGTCGATGTATGGACGTACTCGTGCATCAACTGCCTGCGCACGCTGCCGTATCTGAAGACGTGGGCGCAGAAGTATCGCGATCAGGGGCTCGTCGTGATCGGCGTGCATGCGCCGGAATTCGCGTTCGAGCGCAACGTCGACAACGTGAAGCAGGCGGTCCACGATCTCGGCATCGATTACCCCGTCGCGATCGACAACAACTATGCGATCTGGCGTGCGCTGAACAATCAATACTGGCCGGCGCATTATTTCATCGATGCGCAGGGCAACATCCGCTATCACCATTTCGGTGAGGGCGACTATGCGCACTCCGAGCATGTAATTCAGCAACTGCTGGCCGAAGCGGGACACGGCGCCGCGCCTTCCATGGCGATGACCGCGAAGAGCCACGACGATGCCATCGGCGAGGGCGCGATGATGCAGGCCGATAATAAGGACATGCGCTCGCCGGAAACGTATATCGGCTACGAGCGCGCGCAGCAGTTCATGTCGCCGGGCGGCGAAACGCCGGATCGCCTTCACGACTATGCCGCGCCGAAAGCACTCGACGTCAATGACTGGGGCCTCGCGGGCGCCTGGAAAGTCGGCGCGGAGCACGCGACGCTCGAAGGCGCGACGGGCCGTATCGTCTATCGGTTTCACGCGCGCGATCTGCATCTCGTGCTCGGACCGTCGAAGGACGGCACGCCTGTGCGCTTTCGCGTGAGCATCGACGGCGCGGCACCCGGCACATCGCACGGCAGCGACGTAGAGGCCGACGGAAGCGGCACGGTGACAGAGCAGCGCCTCTATCGACTCGTGCGGCAAACGGGGCCTGTTGCGGATCGCACGTTCACGATCGAATTTCTCGACCCTGGGGTCGAAGCGTACGCGTTCACGTTCGGTTGAACGAGACACACGAAGGAGCAAAGATGTTCAAGACCACCAGCAAGACGTTCAAGGCCGCAAGCGTGGCCGTGCTGTTCGCGGGCGCGTTCGCATTGCAGCGCGTCGCGCATTCGAGCGAGGCAGCCGTGAAGATCCCGCCGCCCGCGCACGACGAAACCGCGGGCGCCGTGCATACGGAAACCGCCGTGTTCGCAGGCGGCTGCTTCTGGGGCGTGCAAGGCGTGTTTCAGCACGTGCGCGGCGTAAAGGAAGTGATGTCGGGTTATGCGGGAGGCCGAGCCGATACCGCGCAATACGACCGCGTCAGCGAAGGCGACACGGGCCACGCAGAATCGGTGCGCATTACGTACGATCCGGCACAGGTCACCTACGGCAAGCTTTTGCAGATCTTCTTCTCTGTCGCGCACAACCCGACCGAGTTGAACTACCAGGGCCCGGATCACGGCACGCAATACCGCTCGGCTGTATTTCCGACGAATGCGGCCCAGCGCGATATCGTCGATGCCTATATCGCGCAACTCGACAATGCGCACGTTTATAGCGGCAAGATCGTCACGCGGGTCGAAGACTACAAGGGCTTCTATCCGGCCGAAGGCTATCACCAGAACTACCTGACGGAACATCCGGAAAGCCCGTATATCGCGATCAACGATCTGCCGAAGGTAGCAAACCTGAAGCAGATGTTCCCGGCGGCGTATCGTCAGGATGCGGTGCTCGTGGCGGTGGCTTCCAAATAGGCGTGGAGAAGCCCGACGACCTCGGGCAGGTTGCGTCTGCCGAAGCCGAGGCGGACATGCGCGTCGCCGTGATCGAGCAGCGTCGAAGGCAGCAGCAGCACGCCCGTGCATGCGAGCAGTTCGGCACAGAACTGCTCCGCGTGTCCGCGCTTCAGTCGCACGAAGCCGATCGTGCCCGCGCGCGGACGATGCCATTCGAAGCGATCCGCGTGACGCGCGAAGAAGTCGTCGAGCGTATGCAGATTGGCGCGTACGATCGACACATTGTGTGCGATGAGCGCATCGGTGTGGCGCACCGCGATCGCCGCAAGGTACTCGCTCGGCGCGCTATTGCTGATGGTGAGATAGTCCTTGAACGTGCTCATGCGCGCGAGCACCTGCGCGCTCTTCGTCGCGATCCATCCGAGACGCAGACCCGCGAGCCCGTGCGACTTCGAAAGCGCGCCGAGCGAGATCGCGCGCTCGTAGACGTCGCACGCGGCGGGCAGGCGATCGGCTGGATCGTGCTCCAGCCCGCGATACACCTCGTCGCTGAAGAGCCACAGCCCGTGCTTTTGCGCGAACGCGAGGATCGCATCGAACACTTCGCGCGGCGGCAGATAGCCGGTCGGATTGTGCGGGGCGCAGATCACGAGCGCACGCGTAGCCGGTGTGACTAGCCTTTCGAGTTCGTCCGGATCGGGCGCCCAGCCCGCTTCCTCTCGCGCCTTCCACGGCGACACACGCACGCCCATGGCCTCGGCCACCGAGTAATGCGACTGATAACCCGGCATATGCACGATCACGTGATCGCCCGGCGCGAGCATCGTGTGCATGAACGAATAAATGGCTTCCTGCGCGCCCGTGTGCACGATGATTTCGTCTTCGTCGATGTGCTCGTACAACGTCGCGAGTTCGCGTCGCAGCGCGGGCGCGCCGGGATACTCGGTGTAGCCGAGCCAGGTATCGCGCAATCCGTCGATTGCATCGGGTTCGTACGCCAACAATTCGCCGACCGACATGGATTCGGGATCGGAGCTGCACAAGAGATGGCGCGCGGTGAATTCGTGCCGTGCGAAATAGCGTTCGAGCTTGAAGGGATTGGGTTGCATGGCGTCGCTTGATCGGAATCGAAGAAAGCCGTAGTCTGCGCTCTGATCCCCCATTCAAAAAACTAAACTTTCTTATTTCGATTAAGGAACGCTAATGCTCGACTACGCTCTGCTCGATGCGCTGCTCGCCGTCATACGCACGGGATCCTTCGAGCGCGCCGCACGCGAGCTCAACGTCACGCCGTCTGCGGTGTCCCAGCGCGTAAAACTGCTGGAGGAGCGTGTGGCGAGCCTGCTCGTGAAGCGTGGCCAGCCCTGCGAAGCAACGGCATCCGGTGCGCTGCTGTGCCGCCATACCGAACGCGTGCAATTGCTCGAAGCGGAACTCGGCGGGCGCATGCCGGCTTTGCCGGGTACGCCGAACGAGCGGCGCGCGAAGCTGCGCATCGCGGTGAATGACGACAGCATGAGCACCTGGTTCATCGATGCCGCGGCGGACTTCTGCATCGAGCGGGGACTGATACTGGATCTCGTCGTCGACGATCAGGATCACACCGCGCGGCGCATCCGCGAAGGCGACGTGCAAGGCGCGATCACGACGCAGGCCGAACCCGTGCCCGGCTGGCGTTCGATGAAGCTCGGGCGCATGCGCTATCGCGCCGTATGCTCACCCGCATACTTCGCGCGCTATTTCGCGGATGGCCTCACGCGCGACGCGCTGCGCCGCGCGCCATGCGTCAACTTCAACGAAAAGGATGAATTGCAGAAGCGCTTCATCAAACGTGTGAGCCGCGCGGATATCGAGCCGCCCGCGCATGTCGTGCCGCACGGCGAGGGCTTCGTGCGCGCGTGCACGTCCGGACTTGCGTGGGGTATGTGTCCAAGCCGGCTCGTCGCGCGGCAACTCGATAGCGGCGCACTCGTGGAAGTGTCGCCCGGTTCACGCTTCGATGTTGATCTCTACTGGCAAAGCTGGCGTCTTTCCCTCGGCTGGCTCGACAACTTCAGCGCGATGCTGAAGCACCGCGCAAAAACGTTCCTCGACTGAGGGTCATGCGTCGCGCGTTTCGAACGAATCGACGCGATCGCGATAGAAGGCTAGATGATCTTTGATCGGCGCAACCGCATCGTAGGGCGACTCATAGGACCACACTGCGTTGGCCGATTTTTGTCCACCCGACACAATGCTGTAATAGCTGCACTCGCCTTTGTAAGGGCAGTATGTCGTGTGAGCGGTGCGCTCGAGTTGCGTCATGTCGACGTCCTTGCGCGGCACGTACAGCACTTCGGGATACGATGCCTCGCGCAAGGACCGCGCCTCGGTCGTATCGACGATGACACGCCCGCCTGCTTTCACGATCACGCGTAACGGACTAGCTTCGATCGTGATCGGATGATCGGGGCCGGGAATCTTGACGGCTTTATCCATGAGTGTCTTCCTGCGAATGAACGCGACAATGCACGCGGAAGAATCGATGGTAGCGTCGTTGCGTCAAACGTGCAGAATGCATCCCCGGCCCGAGCGGTCAACGGCCGAAATATATTGGCTTCGTGCCGTCGTTGTCCAAAGGCGGCATCGTGTTGCGCGTGCCCGAGGCCGACGCGCCGGGGACGGTCCCGCCGTAGCCGCCGTTCTGACGTGATACGCGGCTTTCAGCGGCCTGAATATCCGACGGATACGAGGTCTGATCCGCGCGCGATGGATCATAGCCCGCGGCTTCGACCTGCCGCAGATCCTGCTTCACCTGGTCGCGCGTAAGCGATGAATCGGTTTGCGCGAAAGAAAGCGCCGGCGCCACCGCTACAGTTGCGACGGCCACGGCCTTGACGAACAATTTCATGGCGAACCTCCGGTATGTTGGGCTGCGCACGGTGTTTTCTGTGCGTGCTGCATAACACAGCATCGGCCGTGCCCGCCTGCGCGCTCCCACCCCGGATTGCGGCTATGAAGCCTTGCTTTCGATCGCCTTGACCAGTGCATGCAGCAGGCGATTTGCGGGCGTCGGAATCCCGAGCGCCTCGCCGCGCCGCACGATCAGGCCGTTCAAATGGTCGATCTCGCTCGTCTTGCCACGCGCCAGATCCTGCGCGGTCGACGAGTACTGGTTCTGCATCGTCTCGGCGATGCGGCGCACGGCGGCATCGACGTCACCCGGAATGATCACGTTATCGGCTTTCGCAACCGCAAGGCATTCGTCGACCACATCGCGCATCGCACGCGTGATGCCCTCGCCCTGCACGAGCTTGCCGTACGGCAGTTGCGTGATCGCGGACAGCGCGTTGTAGGCGCAATTGAGCACGAGCTTCGCCCATAGCGCGCCGCGCACGTTCGTGGATATCTCGGTCGGTACGCCGGCCTCGACGAAAGCGCGTGCGACATTCTCGCTTTTCGTCGACGGCTCGATCACGAGCTCGCCGCGCCCGTTGTGCTTCACGTGCCCCGGCCCCGCCATCTCCGCCGCCACATACACGACCGCGGCCGCCGCTTTCTGAGGCAACAGTTCGCGCAGACGCTGCGCATTCTCCACGCCGTTTTGCAACGACAGCAGCAACGCGTCGCGTTCGAGATGCGGCGCGAGCGCCTGTGCCGCGCTGTCGGTATCGGTGGATTTCACGCAGAAGAGCACGAGTTGCGCGCCCTGCACCGCGCGCGCGTCGGTGCTCGCGGCCACGCGCACGCGCTCGTCGAAATGCTGTGTGTCGAGCCGCAAGCCGTCGCGTTCGATCGCTGCGACATGCTGCGGCCGCGCGATCAGCACGACTTCGTGACCCGCACGCGCGAGCATGCCGCCGTAGTAACAACCGACCGCGCCCGCACCCATGACGGCGACTTTCATGTTTCGCTTCTCCTTCATTCCTTGTTGCATTGCTGTGGCTCGAAAAGGTAACACACAGGCACTGCATCGACCGAAAGAGACCGGTGTGTTCGATGCTTCGCATAACCGACGACGCGCAAACGCTTGCGTGTTTCAAGGCAATTCGCGCGGCGCTGCGTGCCCGCGAGATTTTGTGGGCGGACGCACGATAGTCAGTCGAATTAGCGGTGCGCCATATTGTTAAAACAGGGCACGCAGAGATACGCTTCTTTCAGCGGATCGACGATGCTGTCCAAACAATGCCGACCGCTGCGGGGTTAGGCGGCGCATGCCGCATCGACAAGGTGAATCCGGGGACCAAATACACGGCGTGCCGGGGGGGAGCACTGCGCGAGCGTCCGGGCGCGCGGCGCACCGGCACGCCGTGAACTTAGACAAGCGCTGGCTCTGCCGCTCGGCGACGAGTAGCGGAAAGCCACAAGCGTGGGCGTTATCACGAGAACAAAAACATGAATCATGGCTATGAAGCATCGCTCGTCAAGCGCGTGGTGAATCAGCTCGTTGCGGGCATCGTGAGCGGCGAATACCAGGACAACGTGCTGCCGCCACAAGTCATTCTTTCGAAGCAGCACGGCGTGAGCCGGACCATCATGCGCGAGGCGCTGAGCATTCTCATCTCGCGCCGCATGCTCGACGTGCGACCCAAGACAGGCACGCGCATCAAGCCCGCGCGGGAATGGCTCATCATGGATCCCGAGGTCGCCGAGTGGCGCATGCGTGCGCTGCACGATCCGGACTGCATACGCAGGCTCATCGAGTTTCGCTCGCTGGTCGATCCGCCCGCCGCCGCGCTCGCCGCGACGCGCGCGAACCGGCATCAGCGCATCGCCATCAACGCGGCCTTCCAGCGCCTCCTGCATGCGAGCCCGTCCGAACCCTTGCAGTCCGCCGCCGAAGAGGCGCTGCAGGCCGCTATCGTCGATGCGAGCGGCGACGAAGTGCTGCGCCAGATGGGCAGCGTCGTGCGCGTCGGCATCCGTACGCTGAAAGCCGCCCTGCGCGCGCAGCCGCATGCGTTGCCGCGCGTGCCCGACTCGCAGCTCGGCGATTACGGCCGGGTCGTGCGGGCTATCGAAACGGCCGATGGCGACGGCGCGCGCACGGCCATGTCGCAGGTCCTTGCGCGCACGGCGTCGCTCTGGGTCGAAGAAATCGCCTGAACGCAGGGTTTTCCGCCATGCCGGTGCCGCGGTCGCGAGACCGCCCGCATCGCCTCCACAGCCGTTCCGGGAGCGCATCTTGCGCGCTCCACTGCCGCAGTTTCGCCTCGCATGCGCCCTGCGCGTGACTACAATGAGTGATGCCGCGGCATGCGACGAGTCATGGCCTCCCCGTGACACGGAGCGCCTGGCGTTGGACACACGGAGGCAGGAATGGCAGAGCTCGAAAAGGAAAAGGTCGTCGGCGTCCTGAACAGGATTCTCGAATCCGAACTAGCGGGCGTCGTGCGCTACACGCACTATTCGTTTCTCGTGTTCGGCTTCGGGCGCATACCGATCGTGTCGTGGCTGCGCGCACAAGCCGACGAATCGCTCATGCATGCGCATCAGGCCGGCGAATGGATCACGACGCTCGGTGCGTATCCATCGCTTGAAATCGGCCCGCTGCTGGACAATCACACCTTCGACATCGCGACGATCCTGCGCGAATCCCTGCAGGCGGAGAACGTCGCGCTCGATCTCTATCGCGACTTGCTGAAGCTCGTCGAAGATCGCTCCGTCGCGCTGGAGGAATACGCGCGGCAGATGATCGAGGTCGAGGAGATGCACGCGGGCGAAGTGGACAAGATGTTGCGCAGGCCCGGCGAAGTCGAAACGTCGCCTGAACGCCGCAGCGGTCACAACTGAGCCGAAAAAAACGCCGGCCCGCGTGTGCGGACCGGCGCCTCTTCGCACTGACACGCGTGCGTTACTTCGGCTGCGCCACCGTGCGCAGATAAGGCTTCAGCGTCTTGAAGCCGTCCGGATACTTCTTTTTCGCGTCCTCGTCCGACACGGACGTCGGGATGATGACGTCGTCGCCCGGCTTCCAGTTCACGGGCGTCGCGACCGTGTGCTTCGCGTTCAGTTGCAGCGCGTCGAGCAGGCGCAGCACTTCGTCGAAGTTGCGGCCCGCGCTCATCGGATACGTGAACGTCGCCTTCACCTTCTTGTCCGGGCCGACGATGAACACGGCGCGAATCGTCGCGTTGTCGTTCGCGGTGCGCGGGCTACCGCCGCTCGCGTTCGGGTGGATCATGTCGTAGAGCTTCGCGACGTTCAGATCCGCGTCGCCGATCATCGGATAGTTGACCGCGGTGCCCTGCGTCTCCTCGATATCCTTCGCCCACTGCGAGTGATTCGTCACCGGATCGATCGATAGACCGATCACCTTCGTGTCGCGCTTGTCGAACTCCGGCTTGAGCTTGGCCATGTAACCGAGCTCGGTCGTGCAGACGGGCGTGAAGTCCTTCGGATGCGAAAACAGGATCGCCCATTTGTCGCCGATCCACTCGTGAAAGCGAATCGTGCCTTCGGTCGTCTCTGCCGTGAAATCGGGGGCTTCATCACCAATGCGTATAGCCATATCAAATCTCCACGTGAGGAAAGTCCGGTGAACGCTCCGCGTGCAAAAGGAACGGATTCCGGGTTGAAAATCGCAACTGTCGAACTGATTATAGTTCGCCGCGCATCGAGGTCCGGCGCACTTGGGGTATGTCCTTGACTGCCGTGGGGTCTTGCGCTGCGCCGATGACACCAAACCTCGCGGGGGAGCGCGGCATGTTTCCTGCTGCCAGGCCGCTCGGCGTGAACCGGCGTTCTCGTAAAACGCATCGTTGCACGCAAATCGCTTAGCGGCGCTCGAATTCCCCGGCAAAATCTGCTATCACGAAACGACAATACGTCAGAACGAACGTGCAGGTGTGAAGCAGCAGGCGTGCATCATCCCGCACTTGAACGGGCGACAGACTTCGTCGCGCCACGTGGCGCGGCCTCGCTGCGCCGCACAGGAGGCGAACGTGACTGTCATGCAAAGAAAGTCCGTTGCTTCGCTGCAAAGCGAAGCGGCCGAAAGCGAAGAAGTGCTTCAGGAACACGGCGGCCACTCGCTGAAACGTTCGCTCAGCGCACTCGACGTAGTAATGCTCGGCATAGGCTGCATCATCGGTGCGGGGATTTTCGTGCTGACGGGCCACGCGGCCGCGGCCAACGCCGGGCCCGCGATCATCCTTTCGTTCGTGCTCGGCGCAATCGTCTGCGCGCTCGCAGGCCTTTGTTACGCCGAAATGGCTTCCACGGTGCCGGTGTCAGGCAGCGCCTACACATACGCCTACGCGACCATGGGGGAGTTGATCGCGTGGCTCATCGGCTGGGATCTGATCCTCGAATATGCGGTCGGCGCGACGACGGTCGCCATCGGCTGGTCGGGGTATGTCGTGAGCTTTCTGCATTCGCTCGGCATCGACATACCGGAGCGGCTTGCGAAAGCGCCCTTCGCCTACGATCCCGGCCACGGCTGGAGCCATGCCGGCGCGATTCTCAACGTGCCCGCAATGGTGATCGTCGGGCTCATCACGATCCTGCTCGTCATCGGCATACGCGAGTCGGCGCGCGTGAACAGCTTCATCGTCATCATCAAGGTGCTGATCGTGCTCGCATTCATCGCGGCGGGCATCGCGTATGTGGATACGAGCCACTGGGTCACCGCACAAAACCCGACGGGCGCGTTCATTCCGCCGAATACCGGCGAATCGGGTGTGTTCGGCATGAGCGGCGTGCTGCGCGGCGCGGCGGTCGTGTTCTTTGCCTATATCGGTTTCGATTCGGTGTCGTGCGTAGCGCAGGAAACGCGCAACCCGAAACGCGACATGCCGATCGGCCTGCTCGGTTCGCTCACCATCTGCACGATCCTCTACGTGCTCGTGTCGTATGTGCTGACGGGTATCGTCTCTTACGACAAGCTCAACGTGTCCGATCCGATCGCGGTCGGCGTCGATGCGATCGGCATGCGCTGGCTCTCGCCGATCGTGAAGCTGGGCGCGATCTTCGGCCTCACGTCGGTGATTCTCGTACTGCTGCTGTCGCAGCCGCGCATCTTCTATTCGATGGCGAGAGACGGCCTCCTGCCGCCTTTCGCATCGAAGATCCACCCGCGCTTTCATACGCCCTACATCACGACGATCTTCACCGGCATCATCGTGATGATTCTGGCGGGGCTCTTGCCGATCGGGCTCGTCGGCGAGCTCGTGAGCATCGGCACGCTGTTCGCGTTCATGGTGGTGTGCATCGGCGTGCTGGTGCTGCGCATCACGCAGCCGAATCTCGAGCGCGCATTCAGAACGCCGGCGGTGTATGTGGTCGCGCCGCTCGGTGCGCTCTCGTCGCTCTTCCTGATGTCCGGCTTGCCTGCCGATACATGGATACGACTCATCGTATGGATGGCGATCGGCGTCGTTATCTACTTCGGTTACGGCATACGCCATAGCCGCCTGCGCAATCAGCGCGAGACTCCGCAGCAACGCACCGCGCGAGGATGATCCGCAATAGGGCCGCATTCAGCGCGGCCCTTTGTCACGAATCCGACGCGCGTTTCGATTCGTGTTCGCGCGCTTCTTCCGGGCTTTCGTAAATATACGGCGCGACGCCGCGGCGCTTCAATGCGTCGCCGAGCTTCAGGCGCAGGAAGCTGCTCGTCGTATAGCGCGTCACGCGGTCATAATGACCATCGACGAGCTTCGTTACCATCTCCGAATACGCGTCGAGCATGTCGGGGCGAATCGAAAAGTTATCGTAATTCACGATTGCATGCGGTTTCGTCCTGGCACCCGCCAATTGCTTTTCGACTTCGCGGCGTATGGCTTCGACGTCGTTCAGCGTCTTCACTTCATGGCCTTCGAAGTTGATGAAGAAGAGATTCTTTTCCGCGTCGTAGCTGAAGCGTTCCGAGAGATCGAGCCGCAGCAGCACGTTGCGCAGGCCCATCGGCGCATCGCGGAAGATGCGTTCGTCCATCAGACGCGGCGGCGTATCCATGATCGGCGTAAAGCCCATTTGCGCGACGATGTCCCGCTCGATATCGATGCCGGGCGCGACTTCCGTGAGCGCGAGGCCCTTGTCCGTGAGTTCGAACACGCAGCGCTCGGTGATATACAGCACCGTCTTCCCGCGCTCGGCCGCATAACGGCCGCTGAACGTGCGATGCTCGACCGCATCGACGAACTTCCGGCAATCGCCTTCGCGGCGAATCCTGAGCTTGCCTTCGTCGATCGCGATATCGAGCTTGCCCGCGTTGAACGTGCCCACGAACACGACTTTCTTCGCGGCCTGGCTGATGTTGATGAAACCGCCCGCACCGGCCAGCTTCGGCCCGAACTTGCTCACGTTGAGATTGCCCTCGCGATCAGCCTGCGCAAGGCCGAGGAACGCGATATCGAGGCCGCCGCCATCGTAGAAATCGAACTGATAAGGCTGATCGATGATCGCCTGCGTATTCGTCGCCGCGCCGAAGTTGAGGCCGCCCGCCGGAATGCCGCCGATCACGCCGGGCTCGGTCGTCATCGTGAAAAGGTCGATTACCTGCTCTTCGTTCGCGACGCTCGCAATGCCTTCCGGCATGCCGATACCGAGATTGACGACGCTGTTGGCCATCAGCTCGAATGCGGCGCGCCGCGCGATGATCTTGCGTTCAGTGAGGGCCATCGGCGGCACCGAACTCGCGGCCACGCGCAGTTCGCTCGAGAATGCCGCACTGTATTGCTCGCCGAAGGTCTGCCAGTGATTATCGGGTTTCGCGAGCACGACGCAGTCGACCATCACGCCGGGAATCTTCACCTGACGCGAATTGAGCGTGTTCGATTCCGCCAGCCGCTCGACCTGCGCGATCACGATGCCGCCGGAATTGCGCGCGGCCATCGCGATGGACAGCGCTTCGAGCGTCAGCGCTTCCTTTTCCATCGTGACGTTGCCGTTGAGATCGGCCGTGGTGCCGCGCACGATCGCCACATCGATCGGGAAGGTCTTGTAATACAGATAGTCCGTGCCGTCGATGGGCATGAGCCGCACGAGATCGTCCGTGGTGCGCGCGTTGAGCTTGCCGCCGCCGTTGCGCGGATCGACGAACGTGCCGAGGCCGACCGTCGAAAGCTGCCCGGGCCGATGCGCAGCGATATCGCGAAAGAGTTGCGAAATCACGCCTTGCGGCAGGTTGTACGCTTCGATGCGGTTCTCGATCGCCATCTTCTGCAGGCCCGGCACGAGTCCCCAATGACCGCCGATCACCCGCTTGATCAAGCCTTCGTGCGCCAGATGATTGAGGCCCTTGCCACGGCCATCGCCCTGACCTGCGGCATAGACCAGCGTCAGATCAGCGATCGGATCGTCGCCTTCGACAAAGCGCGCCTCCAGCGCGATCGCCACTTCCTCCGCGAAGCCGATGCCCACGAAGCCGCTCGTCGCGAGCGTATCGCCCGAGCGGATCAGGCGCACGGCCTCGCGCGCAGAGACGATCTTGCCGCGCTCGACGAGGCGCACGGTCGAGGGAAAAGAATGGCGGGTCGGCGTGCTGCTGGCGGTCATGGCGTCTCCTCGGTGCCGCATTTCCTGTCATGAGTCTCGCGCAATCCTTCGCCGACTGCTTGCGTCGAATGCACGCGAATCAGCCGATTTCCGCCGTCATATCTCGACCCGCGCGCCAAGCTCGATCACGCGATCGGCCGGTAATCGCAGATAGGCCGCCACGTTCCCCACATTGTGCAGCATGATCGCGAAGAGCCGTTCGCGCCATAACGCCATGCCGGTGCCCGGCGTGGGCACCACGGTGGCGCGCGAAAGGAAATACGAAATCGTCGCGCGATCGAACTTGAGCCCCGATGACCGGCACTTCTCCAGCGCGGCGGGAAGATCGACTTCGTCCTTGAAGCCGTAGCTGACCGTCACCTGAAAACAGCCGTTGCCGAGCGCCTCGAGGGACACGCGGCGCGTCTCGTCGACCCACGGCACCGGCTCGGTCGTGACCGTCAGGAACACCGTGTGTTCGTGCAGCACGCGGTTATGCATGAGGTTGTTCAGCAGCGAATGCGGCACGCCGCTCGGATCGTTCGACATGAAGATGGCCGTGCCCTCCACGCGTGCGGGCGAGCGCGCGATGAGGCTCTTGAGGAACGGCTTGAGGGGCGTCGCGCCCGCGCGCGCGCGGGCTTCCTGGATCATCATTTGCGCGCCGCGCCCCCACGTCGCCATGACCGTGAACATCACGAGACCGATGGCGACGGGGAACCAGCCGCCCTCCCTGACTTTCAGGCAGTTCGCCGAGAAGAACATCGCGTCGATGACGAAAAAGAACGCCGTCGCGAAGACGCACAGCGCCCAGTTGTAGCGCCACGCGTAGCGGATCACGAAGAAGGTCAGCACCGTCGTGATGAGCATCGTGCCGGTGACGGCGATGCCGTACGCGGAGCCGAGCGCCGTCGACGAGCCGAAGCCGAGCACGGCGGCGACCACCGCGAGCAGCAGCGTCCAGTTGATCCCTGGCACATAGATCTGCCCGATCTCCTTCGCCGACGTGTACACGACGCTCATGCGCGGCAGGAAGCCGAGCTGCATGGCCTGCTTGGTCATCGAATAGGTGCCCGAGATGACGGCCTGCGACGCGATGACGGTCGCGATGGTCGAGAGCACGACCATCGGATAGAGCATCCACGATGGAAACAGCCGGTAGAACGGATTCTGCAACGCGCTCGGATCGGCGATCAGCAGCGCGCCCTGACCGAGATAGTTGAGCGCGAGCGCCGGAAAGACGACGGCGAACCACGTGAGGCGGATCGGCCGCGAGCCGAAGTGGCCCATGTCGGCATAGAGGGCTTCCGCGCCCGTGAGCGAAAGCACGACGGCACCGAGCGCGACGAACGCGAGCCAGCGATGATGCGCGCAGAATTCGAGCCCCGCGAGCGGATTGAGCGCGAGGAGGATCTGCGGCGCGTCCTTGATGTTCATGACACCCGACACCGCGAGTATGACGAACCACAGCACCATCACCGGCCCGAACACCGCGCCGATGCCCGATGTACCGTGCTTCTGCATCACGAAGAGCGCGATCAGCGCGACGAGCGTCACGGGCACGACATAGGGCTGCAAGCCAGGTGCGGCCACTTCGAGCCCTTCCACCGCGCTCAGCACGGAAATGGCCGGCGTAATCACGCCATCGCCATAGAAGAGCGCCGCGCCCATCACCCCGACGAGCAACAGCACGTGTTTCAGCCGCTTCTTCGATTCGACCGATGACGCCGCGAGCGCAAGCAGCGCCATGATGCCGCCTTCGCCGTGATTGTTGGCGCGCAGGATCAGCGTCACGTATTTGAGCGAGACGATGACCGTGAGCGACCAGAAGATCAGCGACACGATGCCGATCACGTTCGCGGGCTGCAACGGCAGGCCGGACGCTGGATCGAACACGGTTTTGAGCGTATAGAGCGGACTCGTGCCGATGTCGCCATAGACGACGCCGAGCGCCGCGAGCGAGAGCCCGAGCAACGCCGGATGGCCGTGCGGCTCGGGCGCGTGCTTGTCGTCGGCCGGAATGCCGGGTGCAGTCGATCCCATGATTCCTCCCTGCCTTTTTCCGGGCCGCCGCGTAGGCGGCCTATTTGTCAGAGGATGAGCGTCTGCGCTGCTGTGTCGATCAAAGCTGGGTCAATCGAAGTATAGAAACGATGCGCGTTCATGTCCGCGCGAGCTTCGTTACGCGTATTTGATCTGCGCGACCGCGCGCAATTCGTCGGCGGTGGCGGTGCCGTAGCCGAAGAATTCCAGATATGCCGGGATCATTTCGAAAAGCATGTCCGTGCCGACCTGCACGGCGCAGCCCTTGTCCTTCGCCGCGCGCAACAGCGGCGTGTACTCCGATTTCATCACCACTTCGCCGACGAACGTACCCGGCGCGATGCGGTCGATATCGAACGGCAACGGGTCTGTTTCCTTCATGCCGAGCGGCGTCGCGTTCACGATCACGTCGAAGCCCTCGGGATCTTTCGTGTCGGTTCTTACGATCAGCTCGGAATAGTGCTCGCGCAGGCGCGACGCAAGTCCTTCGACCGAAGCCGTGTTGGTATCGAAGATCGCGAGTTCCGCGACGCCCGCCGCCGCGAGCGATGCCGCGATCGGCGAGCCGACGCCGCCGCTGCCGAGCACGAGCACGCGTGCGCCTGCGAGCTTGCGGCCCTTGCGCTCGACGCCGCGCACGAAGCCTGCGCCGTCGAACTGATCGCCGACGAGCGTGCCGTCCGACCGTTTGAGAATCGCATTGCAGGCCCCGGCGATGCGCGCGGTCGGACTGACTTCATCCATGAGGCCGACGGTCGTGATCTTGTGCGGCATGGTGACGAGCGCGCCGCGAATGTTCGTCAGCTTGAACAGATGCGGCAGGAACGCGACGTAATCCTCGGGCTTGACGCCCATCGGCACGACGACTGCGTCGATGCCCTGTTTGTCGAACCATGGGTTGTAGATCATCGGCGCCTTGAACGCTTCGGTCGGGTAGCCGAGGTGAGCAATCAGAGTGGTCTTGCCGCTGATCATGGCAGCTCCTTGTGAGGATGTCGCGCTCGCGTGTTCGCGCGCGCCCGTCACCATGATAGTTCGGCTTGCGGTTGCCGCAGTGCGGCATTTGCTCGAGTGTCAGTGACTCGCGCCGAGATAGGCGGCCTTCACCGATGGATCGTTGCGCAACTGCTCGGCCGGGCCGTGTGTCGCGACGCGGCCATTTTCCAGCACGTAGCCGTAATCCGCGACATTGAGCGCGGCGGCGGCGAACTGCTCGACGAGCAGCATCGTGACACCATCCGCCTTCAGCCGCTCGATGATGCGGAAGACTTCTTCGACGAGAATGGGCGCAAGGCCCATCGATGGTTCGTCGAGCAGCACGAGGTCGGGGTTGAGCATGATCGCGCGCGCCATCGCGAGCATTTGCTGTTCGCCGCCCGACAGCGTGCCTGCCAGTTGATTGCGCCGTTCCTTCAGGCGCGGAAACAGCTCGATCGCGCGTTCGAGATCGGCGTTGATGTCGCCTTTCGGGCGTGACCATGTGAGACGCGGGAACGCGCCGAGGAGCAGATTGTCGGTAACGGACATCGTTGCGAAGACGCGGCGTCCTTCGGGTGAATGCGCCAGTCCGAGGCGCGCGATCCTGTGCGACTCGAGCGAGTCGATGCGCTTTGTGTTGCTGCCGACGCCCATTGTGATTTCGCCTTCTGTCGGCCTGATCATGCCGGAGATTGCCCGCATGGTTGTGGTCTTGCCCGCGCCGTTGGAGCCGATCAACGTTACGACCTTTGCCTTCGGCACGTTCAGGGAGATGCCGTGGAGGACTTTTACTTTGCCGTAGCCGGCGTGGAGGTTTTTTATCGTCAGCATGGTGTTTTCGCTGTTGTTTCCGCGGGGTTTCTGGCGGTCGCGTGGGCGTCTATTGCTTTCGTGAAAATCCTGTTTTCGTGTCGGTCTATTTGCTCGGCCCCGCGTGGGGCAACGCTAATAAACCAACACGAATAAGGAAAACATCAAGCCACCTGAGCAGCCTGCCCCCCCAAATAAGCCTCGATTACCTTCTCATTAGCCTGAATCTCGGAAGGCTTCCCTTCAGCAATCTTCTGCCCGAAGTCGAGCACGGAAACCGTATCGCAAACACTCATCACCACATCCATGTGATGCTCGATCAACACAAGCGTAATGCCATGATTTCGCACCTTGCGAATGATCGCGACAAGCTCGCGAATATCCGGCGCGGTCAAACCGGCCGCCGGTTCATCGAGCAAAAGCAATTGCGGATCGAGCGCCAAGGCCCGCGCGATCTCGAGCAGACGCTGCTTGCCGTAAGGAAGATTGCGCGCTTCCTCCGCAGCAACATTCTCCAGCCCGACAAAGCGCAACATGTTGAACGCCCGCTCACGCGCCGCGCGTTCTTCACGCCGATAGCGCGGACTCATCACGCCGACATCCGCGAAGTTCGACCTGAACGTGTGATGCAAGCCGACCAGCACATTCTCCAGCGCCGTCATCTCGCCAAAGAGCTGCACGTTCTGAAACGTCCTCGCAATACCCGACAGCGCAATCTTCGACGACGTCCGCCCCGCAAGCGACTGCCCCTCGTATTCGATCGCACCGGCCGTCGGCACATAGATACCCGTCAGCACGTTCATCATCGTGCTCTTGCCCGAACCGTTCGGGCCGATCAAGCCGTGAATCGTGCCGCGCTTGACCGTGAGGTCCACGTCGTTCAATGCCTTCAGGCCGCTGAACTGCATCAGTACGCCGCGCACGTCGAGGATCGCGTCGGTGCCGTGCGTTCCGACCGCCGACACCGCATCGTCCTCACGCGTGTCGGTCGCGAGTGCATCGGTATCGACCTTCGTCACACGCACGCGGCCCAGATTCAGCGTCTTGCGTACGAAGCCGACGATGCCGTCCTGCAAGTAATACACGACAAGCAGGATCATCAGGCCGAAGATGGTGAGGCGCCAGTCAGTCAAGGCCTCGATCCAGAAGGAAAACACCGCAAGACCCGCCGTGCCGATGATCGGCACCGCCACGCGCTGCGGCGTCGTGGTCCTGCGCGCGAGCGCGAGCACCGCACCCGCGACGACGATCACCGCCAGCGCGGTCGCGACGACGCGAAAGGTCGCTATATCGTCGAGCAACTTCGGCAACATCACAATGACCGTCGAGCCGATGATCGCGCCCGTGCGCGTCTTGCGTCCGCCCATGATGATCGCGAGCAGGAACAGGATCGTCAGCTCGAAGTTATACGTGTTCGGCGAAATGTACTGCTCGGAATATGAATACAGACAGCCCGCGAGTCCCGCGAAGCCCGCGCTGATGACGAACGCATACACCTTGTACCGATAGACCGACACGCCCATGCAGTCCGATGCGATCGGGCTGTCGCGCAAGGCCTCGAACGCTCGTCCGAGATGCGACTTCAGCACGCGATGCACGACGATCAGCGACACGACGAGCAAGGCCGCGACGAGCCAGTAATACTGCACCTCGTCGAGCCGGTGACCCGCGAACATCGGCTTCGGGATCTTGAGGCCCATCGGCCCGTTGGTCAGGAAATCCATCTCGTTGATGAGGATCTGGATGATCGTGCCGAACGCGAGCGTGACCATCGCGAGATAAGGGCCGGACACGCGCAGCGCGGGCAAGGCGAGGATCGCACCGAAGCCGGCCGTCACCAGAATCGAAAGCGGCGCCGTCACGTAGAACGGCATGCCGAGCTTCATGAACAGCACGCCCGCCGTGTATGCGCCCACGCCGAACAGCCCCGCATGACCGAGCGATACCTGGCCGGTATAACCCACCACGATATCGAGCCCGAACAGCAGGATCGCGTAGATCATGATCGTTTCGACGAGGTGGATGTAGTACGGGTTGCCCGACACCACCGGAAATATCGCGAGCGCGGCAAGTCCGGCCAGCGCCGCAATCCAGTTCTTCGCTTTCATCGCCGCCTCAGACTTTTTTGATCGCCATCTTGCCGAAGAGACCTGCGGGCTTGACCGCGAGCACGATCAAGAGCAGCACGAGTCCCGGCACATCCTTGTAGCCGGTGGAAATGTAGAAGCCGGTCGTCGTTTCGGCGATGCCGAGAATCATCCCGCCGACGATGATGCCCATGCCGCTCGACAGGCCGCCGATGATCGCCACGGCGAACGCCTTGAGGCCGAGCACCGCGCCCATCGTCGCGCCGGTCAATGTGAGCGGCGCGATCAAAACCCCTGCAAATGCAGCGGTCAGCGACGAAAGCGCATACGAGAACGTGATGACGAGCCCCGTGTTGATGCCCATGAGCGACGCCGCATCGCGATCGTTCGCGGTTGCGACCACGGCCTTGCCGAAGATCGTCTTGCGGTTGAAGAACTCCACCGCGAGCATCATCACGAGCGCGCCGCCGACGACGAGCAGTTCCATCGGCAGCACGTTCGCGCCGAACACCTTGAGCGGCGCTTCGGGCAGCGGCGACGGAAAGCGCAGATCGTCGCGGCCCCACACGTTTTCCGCGACGTTCTTGAAGATGATGCCAAGCGCGATCGTCGACATGATCCAGCCGAACTCGGACTTGATCTTGATGGCGGGCCGCACGCCGATGCGTTCGACGAACGCGCCCTGCACGAGCCCGAAGAGGCATACGAGCGGAATCATCAGCCAGTAGTTGACGCCCGCCGAGACGAGCGTGAGGCCGACGAGTGCGCCGAGCATCAGCGCATCGCCCTGACCGAAATTCAGCGTGCCCGATGTGGCGAACGTGAGTTGATAGCCGAAGGCGATCACGGCGTAGATCATGCCGAGGGCTATGCCGCTGTAGATGAGTTGCAGAAGGATCATGGGAGGCTTGCGTTTGGGTGCGATGCGGTTTGCGCTTCTGTGAAATCCTGAATTCGTGTCGCTCCATTGGCACTGCCCCTGTGCGGGGCGGCAGTCACTTTGCAGCAGCAAAGAAAGGATCAGCGCCAAACGGCTCCAGCCCGCTTTGCGGCCGATGGGTCAATCGGGTCCGCCCGTACCTCTTCAGTAACGCGTCCATCTCACTGCATGTACAGACCGATGTTGTCCCTTCCATACCTGTCGGCAGCGCGTGCTGAACCAGCGCCCTATGACTGCTGGCTTGTCAGACCGTGCGCGATCCAAGCCCGGTATTCTTGTGAGGGCGACACTCAGGTAGCCCACGATCACATGGCAAGCATGGCCAGACTGCGTGTGACCGCGGGCATATCGAGCTGCCTTCTTTGGTTACTTTCTTTGCAGCAGCAAAGAAAGTGACTGCCGCGCCGCACAGGGGCGTGCTAAGGTCAATTAGAAGCAGTAGTAGCCTGCTTGCTACGCAAAGTCCCGCCGCCTTTCTTGTCGTCGTCATACGCATAGACCACGCGGCCGCTCTTCACTTCGCCGATCACCGGCACGTTCGGCGAGATCGCTTCGTGATCGCCCTTCTTGAAGGGCTTGTCGTAGACCATCACGACGCCTTCGACCTTCGTGTTCAGGCTTTCGAGCGCGTCCTTAACCTTCGGGCCGTCCGTCGTGCCCGCCTGCTTGATCGCGGCCGCGAGCAGATACACCGAGTCATAACCTTGCGCCGCCGACACTGGCGAATCGATGCGATCGTTCTTCGGCTTGAATTCCTTCAGGTACGCATCGATGAAGGCCTTGCGCTTGGGCGTATTCGCTTCCTGAATGAAGGTCTGCGGCATGCGCGCGCCTTCGCCGTTCGTGCCCGCGTTGTCGATGTAGTTCGCCATCGAAAGCGTCCAGCTGCCGATCAGCGGCACCTTCCACCCAAGTTTGGCCATGCCGTTCGCGATTTGTGCAAGCTCAGGCCCGATGCCATAAGTCAGCACGGCTTCGGCGCCCGCTTCCTTCGCCTTCAGCAACTGGGCCGTCATGTCGACGTCCTTGATGTTGAACTTTTCGACGGCCACGGGCTTCACGCCTTTTGCGGCCAGCGCCTTCTCCAGATCTTCACGGCCGAGCTGGCCGTAGTTGGTCGAATCGGCGAGAATCGCGACCTTTTTGAAGCCGCGCTTCGTCACCGCTTCCTCGACGATCATCGGCGCCTGGATGCGGTCGGCGGCCGCGTTGCGGAACACGTAGTTATCGGGCTGATCGTCGAACTGCTTGGTCACCACCGTGCCGGTCGCGACGTTGTTGAAGACGGGAATCTTCGCTTCCTGGAAGAAGCGCTGCGACGCGAGCGCCACACCCGTATTGATGTAGCCGACGACCGCGACGACCTTCTCCTTGTTGATGAGTTCCTGCGCGATCTGCACGCCGCGCTCGTTCTTCGCTTCGTCATCGCGCTCGACGAGCACGATCTGACGGCCCAGCACGCCGCCGGACTTGTTGATCTCCGCGGTGGCGAGACGCACGCCGTCGCGCATGCTGACACCCATGGAAGACGAACCGCCCGTGAACGGCCCATCGACGCCGATCTTGATCGGATCGGCCGCGTGCGCCAACGAGAAAACGCCGAACGCGAGCGTGCTCGCAATGAGCTTCATCTTCATTCCCATGTGTGTCTCCGTCGCCTGATTCGTTATTTGAAGTCCCATGCAACGCGGGAAATGCCAGCAATGCTTTTTAAATGCATTACGCGTTATCGATTACATAGGCTGTGAGCGAGTGTAGAAAAATGTAAGGATATGACCATATTCGGACATACCCGAAGAGCACGAGCGTTAGCGCACACCTGACGCCTCGTAAGGGTGCAGAGCGATGAACCCGCGCGAAAACAGGCATTGCGAAGGCGCGATTTGGACAGCATCCCGAAGCGTTTTTTAAGTCACGGGCAAGCGAAGAGACAGCGGGTATACGCGTAAAGCATCGAATAAAAAACGCGCGGCTTCCCGGAGGATCGCCGCGCGCAACCTTGCGCACTCTCAGGTTCTTTCAGCGAATTTCTTCATGCACCTCTTTAGCGCGGCGCACCGGTTTCGATCGCGTGAGCGAACTGGCGCAGCACCGCGCCGATGCATCGGTGACGGCCCAGAACGTCATGCCGTCGTGGTTCCAGCGCGCAAGCGCGTAACCGTCGTCGGACTGCGTGACGACCGGCGAGAACGCCTTGTCGTTCGCGTCGCTCTTCACGTCGCCCTTGCGCTCCGGAAACACGTACACGTCGATCGGATGCTTCAGGTAGCGATACACCACGACCGCCACCGGCCGATGATCGATGTAGTCCAGCCGCCCGCCGACGAGCGCGAAGCCCGGCCCCGCCGGATCGATCACCGGCGGCGCGTAGTCGATGCGGCCGTTGAACCACGGCTTCACCGTGTGCTTGTCGCTGGAAAGCACGTCGATCGGACGGTCCGACATCAACGCGCGCACATGACTCGACACGATCTCCTGCGCGATGGGCGAAGCGCCCGCTACGCCGGTCATGAGCGGCGCCGCCTGGAACCACAGCATCGTGCCGAGCACGAGCGCGCAGAGCGTCGCGCCCGCGAATGCGCCGCCGAAAAACGGCCAGGGCGCGGCCAGCAGGTCGCTCCAGCCGCGCTTGCCGGCGCGCGCCGGCTCACGTTTGCGGGCGCCCCGCTCGGCTTCCTCCCGCACGCGCGCGAGCACTTGCGCCCGCAGATGCGCGGGTGCGCGCTGATAGAGCGAACCATCGGTGAGCCTCGTATCGAGCGAGGCGGTGTCGTTATTTTCCATTTCCCGACTCCTCTGCATGTCCCGGTCCCGCACGGCGCACGAGGCGCACGCTCGGCTTGTCCTGCCCGCCCTGTGCCGCGCGTACCGCCCCCGCCAGCATCTTGCGACCGCGCGCGAGCCGCGACATCACCGTGCCGATGGGCACGCCCGTCACGGATGCGACTTCCTTGTAACTCATGTCTTCGAGCTCACGTAACACCAGCACTTCGCGAAAGACGATCGGCAGCGCCTCCAGCGCGCGATGCACCAGATGAACTTCGTCGCGGCGCACGGCGAGCGTCTCCGGGTCGGCCGCGCCTTCCTCGGACCAGCCCGGCAATGCTTCGTCGCCGCCCAGCTCTTCGTCATAGGGCGTCGCGTCCGCGAGCTGCACGCGCCGCCGCCATTCCGTGAACCACGTATTGCGCACGATCGCGAGCAGCCATGCCCGCGCGTTCGCTTCCTCGCCGCCCTCGAATCCGCCGAAAAAACGGAACGCGCGCAGATACGCTTCCTGCACGACATCGTCGGCGTCGCTCGCACTGCCCGACAGCCAGCGCGCGAGGTTGTACGCGGCGTCGAGGTGCGGCATCACCGTCGCCTCGAAGCGCGCGTGCATCGCCTCGGCGCCCGCCTGGCCGCGGCGCCCGGACTTGTCTTCTCTCGACCTGCCTGGCCACATCGCGCGAGTCTCCTTTTACAGCCACGTTCGGAAAACATTCCTTCGGGCGCGGCTGGCATTGCTTTTCCGCGCCTTCCCCTCCGTTACTCCCCGCGCGGACGGTTTATTCCCATTTGCGGCAGCGACTCGAAAAAATATAGCGGGAATATCCCGCCCCCTTCGCCGGTTCGATGAACGGATGCCCAAGCGACCTCGCCCGAGCGAGCGGACGTCGCCGGCCTCGCGCCCATGCATCGAGCCGCCGTGGGCGCGACCTTGCCGATTCGAACGACAAGAACCGCGGCCGCAATCCCTAGAGGAACCATCATGACACCCGACCCGACCGCACTGCCGCCCGCGCCGGAACGCGACGAACTCGACGAGCACGGCAAACGCCGCCGCACCGCCCTCTCCTGCATGGCCTGGGCGGGTGCCGGCGTCATTTGGACCGTGAGCGGCGGCGTGCCCGTTTCGCGGCTGATTTCGTCGGCGGAGGCTGCAGAGAAGACGAGCTCGTTCAGCTTCGTGCAGATCAGCGACAGCCATATCGGCTTCAACAAGGACCCGAACACCGAGCCGACGAGCACGCTCGAAGAAGCGGTCAACCGCGTGAGCACGATGAGCACGCGCCCCGCCTTCATGATCCACACGGGCGATATCACGCATATGTCGAAGCCCGCGCAGTTCGACACGGCGACGCAGATCATCGGCCGGGCGGGCATGGACGTGCATTACGTGCCGGGCGAGCACGACGTGCTGGTCGAGGAAGGCAATCCGTTCTTCGAACGCTTTTCCGGGCAGTACGGCAAGGACAGCACGCGCCACTGGTACAGCTTCGATCAGGCCGGCGTGCATTTCATCGGCCTCACCAACGTGATCGACCTGAAGGGCGGCGGCCTCGGCTTTCTCGGCGATGCGCAGCTCGCGTGGCTCAAGGCCGACCTTCAGGGCAAATCGAGCAGCACGCCGATCGTCGTGTTCGCGCATATCCCGCTGTGGGCGCTGTATCCGCAATGGGGCTGGGGCACCGACGACAGCGCGCAGGCGCTCGCGCTACTGAAACGCTTCGGCTCGGTGACGGTATTGAATGGCCACGTTCATCAGGTGGCGCAAAAAGTGGAGGGAGAGATGCGTTTCTATTCGGCGATGTCGACCGCGTTTCCGCAACCCGCGCCCGGCGCGCCGTCCGGCCCTGGGCCCATGAAGGTGCCGGCGGAGCAATTGCGCACGATGCTCGGCTTGCGGGAGGTCACGCATGTCGCGGGACGCGGGCAGCTTGCCATCACCGACACGGCGCTCGCCGCCGCGCAATCATGAACGCCGCCACGATCGCGAGCTACGTCTCGCCTGCCAATCTGCGCCCGCTCGCCGGCAAGTTCCTGCGCAAGGCCGCGTTTGCGCTCGTCGTGAAGGGCGTCATCAGCGCCGCGATTCCGACGGCCTGCGCGCAGGAGCCCGCGCAACAGGTCGCCGTGGCGAACGCGCCGACCATTTCCATCGACAACTTCGCGTTCAGTCGGCCGGCGCTCACCGTGCCGGCCGGCACGAAGGTGACGTGGGTGAATCACGACGACATGCTGCACACCGTCGCCGATGAAGGAAAGAGCTTCAAGTCCGATCCGCTCGATAGCGGCGAGAGCTTCTCACACGTGTTCGACAAGCCGGGCACATACAAGTATTTCTGCTCGCTGCATCCGCACATGACGGGGACGATCGTCGTGCAATGAACGCCGCCCGCCGCGGCGCGCGTGGTGGTCCGGTCAGCCCCGCGCCTTCGCGATCGCGGCGAGGTTGCCTTCGCCGAATCCGTGATGCCCGCGCCGCTCGACGATCTCGAAGAACATGTCGCCGGGCTGGCGCTCGACGAAGGTCTGGAGGAAAAGCTGCGGCGTGCCATCGGGGAGAATTTCGCCGTCGACGAGAATGCCGCGCGTGCGCAGCTTGTCGATGTCGAGGCCGTGGCCCGGAAGCCGTTCGCCGATCTCGTCGTAATAGCGCGCAGGCGGCTGCAGGAAGCGCACGCCGCGCGCCATCAAAGCATCGACGGAAGCGAAGATATCGGCCGATGCCAGCGCGATATGCTGCACACCCTCGCCTTCGTGATCGGGCAGATACTGCTGCATCAGGTCCGTGCGATACGTGCCTTCCTCATAGACCGGAATGCGGATCGAGCCGCACGGCGACAGCGTGACCGCCGAATCCTGCGACACGTGCCAGTCCGGGTGCACCTGATGAATCTCCGAGAAGTGCAGGACTTCACGATAGAAATCGAGCCATTCCTGGATGCGGCCCGCGCCGACGGTCTGCGTGAAGTGATCCACCTCCAGGAGGCCGGTGCTCGACGGTTCAGCGCCCGCGCCCGCGCATGACGAATCAAGCGGACGAAAGTCGATATCGTAGATCGACGCCTCGCCGCTGTTCTTGCCCGGCCAGTGATCGACGAAATAGATATGTGAGTCGCCGATGCCCTGAATCGCCGGAATCGCGAGTTCGTTCGGGCCGATCTTTTCGCCTTCGAAATCCCACGCGCCGAATTCGAGCGCGCGCTCATGGGCGACCTGCGCATCGAGCACACGAATGCCGATGGCGGCGATGCCCACGCCATGCGACTCGGCGAAGCGCGTCGCGAACGAATCCGGCTCGGCGTTCAGCAGGAAATTCATGCTGCCCTGGCGAAAGCGCGTGACCGCCTTGCTGACGTGCCGCGCGACAGGCACGAAGCCGAGCGTCTCGAAGAGCCTGGCGAGCCCCTCGGGATCGGGACTGGAGAACTCGACGAACTCCAGCCCCGCGATGCCGAGCGGATTGTCGCCGAGGGTCGATTCGGGCGTCGCGCGGGCGGAGGAAGAGGAGTCGGGCTGGGTCATCGGCAATACCTCGAAAATGTACGATCTGGTTCACGGACGCAAAACTACCACGACCTGCCGCATCCGTGCGACCCGGCGACTTCAATGGCCGCGATGGGTCCACCTAGAGTAGCGGCAGCGGGATTGCCGTGTCAAAGCCGGGGCAGCCCGACGCGCGCCGGCTTGATCGTACGCGCTTCAGGCGGCGAGCCGCTGCGCGCTCATCGACGGACGCTTCGCCTGCGGCGGGAACACGTTCCAGGTGCCGTCGTCATGGCGGAAGAAGATGATCGCGAGCGGGCCGCCCGGATGCTGCGCCTCTATGCACACATAGCGCGCGCCGGTGACATGCGAGCGGCACAGACGCACGACGCGTGCCGGACGCGCGGGTGTGGGGGCGAGCCACTTGTCGACAGCCCAGTGCAGCGAGTTTTCGATGGTTTGCATGATGGTCTCCCCGGAATCGATGGCAGGACGTGCGGTTCAGGCTGCGAGCGCCGCGTTCATACGGCGGCGCTCGGCGGCGACATAGGCGCGGAACAGTCCCGACACCGCACGAAGCGCGGCGCGCGGATGCACGAAGCACGCTTGCACCTGACGGCTGCGGGCGCGGCCGTCGAGGCACCACGTGACGAAGTGCTCGCAGTTGTTGGTCAGCAGGTGGTATTGGTCTTCGCCGAGGCGGCTGCGCGCGCGGCGCACCGCTTCCATGCCGACGAACTTCGCGGCCGGGTTCTGACGGATCGTGACTTCGTGGCCTGCGGCGAACTGCGCGACGGTGACTTCCTCGACCGGGCCGCGATGCAGCGACTTCCCAAAGCCGGCATAGTGGATGACCATGCCGTTGCCCGCATAAATGCCGTGGTGTTCGTAGCCCGAGCGGCGCGTGACGAGTTCGGTGCCGAGCGCCGGTTCGTCGTCGAGCGAGAAGCCGCTCGCGGCGGCTTGCTGGTCGTTCAGTCCGGATTGCTGGTTGGTTGACATGGCTGGCTCCGATGCTTTTCTGCTTGGCGCCAGGGTGTTTGTTTGGCGCCGGGTTGCCATGTCATTTGCATCTTCCCTGCCAGCCCTCATAACTTATTGATTTTGCTAGATTAACCATTGTTCGCTGCCGATTCGCAACGAGGTTGTGTGCTTGGCCAGCCAACACTTTCGAAGTGTATTTGTTGGGTTGCATGCGCCAGAACGCGTCTCGCCCGGCCGCGTGCCTGCGGGCGTGGGAAGCGCCGGCATGTGTTGGTTGTTCAGCACTGCGCCAACATCGCTTGTTGGCGAGGACCCAACGGATGTCACCCCTCGCGATGCGGCCCATGCCGCGAGAACGCCGCCCGATCGGCCACGCGCGGAAAAACGCTAGGGCGGCCGCGGATCGGCATGGGCCTTGCATTGACTCCGGACGTCCTGCTCACAGGCCCATCCCGGAGAAAACGACATGTGCGCCCTCACCGTCACCGATCTTGAATACGACCGCGAGCTGGATCACGCGGCGATGTCGGCCATCAGCGGCGGAGGCGGTGCGCCGTGGGTGTACGGCTGGATCACGCCCTACGTGGATCGTCCGTCGGGCGGCGCAGGGGCAGGCGGCGCCGTGGTGACTCTCATCGACGTGACCAACAACGTCTATGAAGTCACCAACAACATCACCAACATCACGGTCGGGCAGATGGTCAATCAGTTTCAGAACGTCGCGGTCAGCAACACGGGCAACGGCGCAACGCTTACGGTCAATCCGAGCTCGGTGGCAGGCAATCGCGCGGGTTGAACGGTGCATATCAAGATTCGCTTCGGGCGCGCGTTGGTTCACAATGAGCGGGACCGTCCGCGACGCGCGGCCGACGCCGCGCCACCCAGGATTCCGGAGGTTGCCGTGACCTTCAACACTGAGTTTCGATGGACTTCCGCCGCCCGCACCGACACCGGCTGCGTGCGGCAGATCAACGAAGACGCGCTGCTCGACGCCCCCGAGCGCGGCTTGTGGGCCGTGGCCGACGGCATGGGCGGACACGCGGTCGGCGATCTTGCGAGCCGCATGGTGATCGAGAGCCTGGCGAGGGTATCGGCGGCGAACGACCTTACGGGCGTGATTGACGATGCGCGCACGCGGCTTCTCGACGTCAACGATGAGTTGCGCGCGGAAGCGGCGCGGCGGACGGTATCGCGCATCGGCAGCACGGTGGTGCTGCTCGCGGCGCGCGATGGCGCATGCGGCTACATGTGGGCCGGCGACAGCCGCATCTATCTGCTACGGCAGGGGCGCCTCGTGCAACTCACGCGCGATCACAGCCATGTCGAGGAACTCAAGGCGCGCGGTCAATTGACGGCGGAGGAAGCGCTGCATCATCCGGCGCAGCATCTGATCACGCGTGCGGTCGGCGCGCTCGACGTGCTCGAACTCGACGAAAACACGCTCGCATTGAACGACGGCGATACGTTCCTGCTGTGCAGCGACGGCTTGTCGAACGAGGTGAGCGAAGCGGAGATCATCAGCGAACTCGCGCCGGGGAATTGCGAGATGGCGGCGCAAAGGCTGCTGGAGATCGCGCTGGCGCGCGGCGGGCGCGACAATATATCAGTCGTCGTCGTGCATGCAGAGGATTTGACGGCGCCGGACAAGACGCAGGTGAATCCGTCGGTTTAGCGGCGTTCAGGAATGACGCCGTTGCTGAGTCTGCAAAAAATCGACGTCGGCGTCCTTCATCTTCGCCGACCGCGCGCCGAGATGATACGGATCACATCCGCCAATGACGCGGACAAGCACTCGACGCCAAGATGCTTTGGGCGGTCAGGCCGCTACTCTGCCGCTTCCTTGTTCTTCTGCGCCGCCGCTCGAAACTCCTTCGAATGCAGCCCATGCTTCTTCAGAAGCATCTGCAGATGCGACCGGTTCATCTCATACCGCCTGGCAAGCTCGGCGACCGTCCCGCCGGTTTCCTGCAACCCGCGCTCGAGAAACGCGCGCTCTGCCTCATCGCTTGCGACGCGCTTCGCTTCCGCGAGCGAACTCGCCGTCGCGATGCCGTTGCCGCTTGCGGCCGGCCCGCCCATTGCCAGCGAGAGCGATGACTTCGGCCGGATATCGACGGGCAGATGATCGATGTCGGCCATATCGCCCGCAAGACACGCGATCCGGTACACCACGTTCCGCAACTCGCGGATATTGCCGGGATAGTCATAGTTGCGCAGAAAGTCGCGCAGCCTCGGCGACAGCTTCACCGGCCTGCGCTTCAGGGTCGCGGCGGCTTCATCGCCGAAATAGGCGAGCAGCAGCGGAATCTCGTCGCGCCGCTCGCGCAACGCCGGCAGCGTCAGATGAATCACGCTCAGCCGATAGAACAGGTCTTCGCGAAAGCGCCCCTCGTCACAGAACTTGCGCAAGTTGCGATTCGTCGCCGCGACGATGCGCGTGTCCACCCCGATCGGCTCATCCGAGCCCACGCGCTGAATCTCGTGCGCTTCGAGCACACGCAGCAGCTTCACCTGTCCCGACAAAGGCAACTCGCCGATCTCATCGAGAAAGATCGTGCCCGTATGCGCGCTTTCGAATTTGCCCTTGCGATCGTTGGACGCGCCCGTGAACGCGCCCTTGCGATGCCCGAACAGTTCCGACTCCAGCAGATTGTCGGGAATCGCGCCGCAGTTCACCGAGATATACGGCTTGTCCGCGCGCGAGCCGTTGGCGTGAATGACCTTCGCCATCAGTTCCTTGCCGGTGCCGCTCTCGCCGTCGATCAACACGGGCAAATCCGTCGGCGCGGCTTTTTCCGCGATTTCCAGCGCTTCGAGCAGCTTCGGGTTATCGCCGAACGTGCCTTCGAACACGAAACTGCGTTCGATCAGCGCCTGACGCCGCGCGCCCGCCGGCAGGTCGCGCTTCGGCTCCGCGGCAGCCGCCTGCACGAAGCGCTCCTTGTGCGACAGTTGCATGACTTCGTCGCGCAAGGTGCTCGCCTGCCGCAGCAGCTTCTCGATTTCGGGCCGCTCGAGACGCGAGGTCCATCTGAGTGTCGAGCGCAGGATCTCGATCTTCTCGATGAGCCCCGCATATGAAATCGCCGATGACGCGGGCGCGCTGGTGTCACCTTCCGGTTGGTCGAGTATTTTCATGCTGCGCTCAGTTGCTTTTGCACGAGTTGGTAGTACATGCCCTTTCGCGCGACGAGTTCGTCGTGCTTGCCCTGCTCGACGATGCCGCCTTCGTATAGCACGAGAATCTTGTCGGCGCGCATGATGGTCGAGAGCCGGTGCGCAATGATCACGGCCGTGCGGCCCTTCAATATCTCCTGCATGTTGCCGAGAATATTGCTTTCCGATTGCGTATCGAGCGCGGACGTGGCTTCATCGAACACGAGCAGGCGCGGGTCGTGATACAGCGCGCGCGCAATGCATAGCCGCTGAATCTGTCCGCCCGAAAGCCCCACGCCGCGCTCGCCGACCACTTGCTCATAACCGAGCGGCATCTTGACGATGAACGCATGCGCGTCGGCCATCTTCGCGACTTCCTCGATGCGCCGCCTGTCGGGTGCTTCGTCGCCGCTCGCGATGTTCTCGGCGATCGTCCCCGAGAACAGCAGATTGCTCTGCATCACATAACCTATCTGCGCGCGGAAAAAACCTTTGTCGACGACGTTGATATCGTAGCCATCCACAGTCATCTTGCCCTCGCTCGGCGCATAGAAACCGACGAGCAGCTTCGCGAGCGTGGTCTTGCCCGAGCCGCTGCGCCCGACGATCGCGATCAGCTCACCCGGCTTGATATCGAAGCTGATGTTCTCCAGCACGTAGGGCGCGTCGCCTTCGCCATAACGGAAATACACGCCGTTGAAGCTGATATCGCCCTGCAAATCCGGCAGCATCACGCGCTGCTGCATGTCTTCGGGCTTCTGCTCCGGCTCGATGTCGAGCACGTCGCCCAGGCGCTCCATTGCGACGCCCGCGTCGTTCAAGAGACTCCACAAGTTGATGAGACCCATCAGCGGCGCCAGCACGCTGCCCATGTAGGCGTTGAACGCGATCAGTTGCCCGATGGTCAGTTCGCGCGCGAGCACGAGATTCGCGCCGACCCACAGCACGCCGATGGTCGTCGCCGCGTTCAGCAACTGGCTGCAGAGGCCCACCGCGATATTGAAGCGCTGCGACTTGTACTGCACTTCCAGCGACTTCGCGTACTTCTTCTCCCACTTCAGGCGCACCGGGCGCTCGATGCCCATGCCCTTCACCGTCTCCACGCCGCCGAGCGCTTCCATTAAATACGAACGCGCATCCGTGCCTGCCGAAAAGGTCTCGCGCGCGTTCTGCTTGATGCGGGGCGTCGCGACGATCGTGAGCACCATCATCGGAATCACGAACGCGATCAGCAGCAACGTGAGCTTCACGTTGTAGAGGAACATGATCGTGAAGTAGATGAAGATCATCAGCAGGTTCAGCACGGTCGATACGGTCGATTCCGTGAGGAACGCGCGGATCGTGTGATTCTCCTGAAAGCGCGCGAACACGTCGCCGGTCTTGCGCTTCGCGAAGAAGCCGAAGGGCAGCGAAAACGTATGCCTGAAGAACTGCGACATCATCGCGAAATCCATGTTGCGGACCATGAAGTTCGCGAGGTAAGCGCGGATCGTCGTCATGAGTTGCGTGAACAGGCTCGCGATGACGAGCCCGCCGATCAGCACGTGCAGCAAGTTGACGTTCTGATGCACGATCACGCCGTCGAGAATGTTCTGGATGATGAGCGGCGGAATCACGCCCAGCACCTGAATCACGAATGTGGCGAGAAAGAGATGCAGCAGGATCTTCTTGTACGGCTTCAGATAACCGACGAAACGCAGCCACGGCGAGCGCGACACGGCCCTTTGCGTGAGATCCTGGCCCGGCGTGAACAGCAGGCACGTGCCGCTCCAGCCGCGCTCGAACTCGCCGACCGTCATCTTCCTGAAGCCGATCGCCGGGTCCGCGACCCACACGTTCTCGCTCGACACGCCGTAGATGATGATGTAGTGATAACCCTCCCAGTGCGCGATGAACGGCATCTCGAAGCCGCGCAGCGATTCGAACGTGCACTGCACACCGCGCGTCGTGAAGCCAAGCGATTCGCCCGCACGGGCGAGTGAATCGAGCGTCGCGCCGGACGTCGTCACGTTGGCGAGTTCGCGCAGCTTCCCGAGCGTCATGTTGATGCCGTAGTGACGGCAGATCATCGCGAGACAGGCCGCACCGCAGTCCATCTCTTCGGCCTGCTCGACCCACGCGAAGCGCTTGATCACACGCTCGCCCAGTTCGGGCTTCGTGTGCAGGTCGAGCATCGCGGGCAACTTGCGGCGCTCGGCAAGCTTCTTCTGGCGCTGCAGTTCGCGCTCGGTGAAGCGGATGCGCTCTTCGAGCACTTCGCGCAGCTTCACGTTGCGCTCGATGATGAAATGCACCGTTTTTTCGGGGATCACGAGCAGGCGCGTATCGGCGCTGGCGATTGCCGAAGCCATCTGCTCCTGACGCATCACGCAGGCCTTCTCTCCGAAGATCTCGCCGGGGCCGAGCGTGGCGAGCACATGTTTTTCGCCGCCCTCTTCGCGCACGATGCGCACTTCGCCCTGCCGCACGACATAAAGACGCCGGTCGTCGCGCGATTCCTGCTTGAGAATCTCCTTGCCCTCGGCGACGCGCTTCACGCCGACGCTGCGCACGCATTCCTCGAGCTCCGCCTTGTTGAGCTTGCCGCGCAGATCGAAGAGCTTCGCAACGAAGCCGCCCGCCGAATTGATCGCGACGTAGCTCGTCACGAACGCGAGCGCGGCGGGATTCTTCGCGATGACCGGATCGATCGCGGCGCGCGGGATATACAGCAGCTCGGTCTTGCCGGAGGAGCGCACCGACGACTCGTGCCGGTAATCGCGCAGCATCGCGATATCGGCGAAGGTCTCGCGCTCCTTCTTGACCCCCATGCTGATTTCCTTGCCGTGCTCCTCGGTGAAGATGCGCACGGACCCTGCCTTCACGATATAGAGCCCGTCGGCCGCATCGCCCGCATTGCATACAGTCTCACCGAAGCCGAAACGGCGCGACTCGGCATTGGCCGCAAGATGCTCGATCTCTTCGCGCGTGAATGGCGAAAGAATCTCGACCGACGACAGAAAGTCGGCGGGGGAATCCAGGCTCGATGGCGCGTCCATGTTCTGTCGCGTTCCGTCAGTCAACGTGCTTCGATGACATGTTCCTGCGCGCGCGCCAGCATCCACTCTTCGCGCAGCAGGCGGCGGATTTCCGCGGATACGTCTTCGTCGAGCTTCGCGGGATACTTCGCCGTCACCGCGAAAATTTCATACGACGCGCCATCCGCGGAAATGAACGGTCCGAGCAGATCGCCGACTTCCGCGTTGAACACTTTCGCCTCGACGTCCGGCTTCATCTGACCGCGCATCACCCGGCCGATCACGCCGCCCGCGTCGCGCGTGTCGGCCAGCGAATGCTCGCGCGCCATCTCGGCGAAGCTCTCGGGATCGTCGTTGAGATAGGAGATCATCTCCTTCGCGCTACCCTCGGTATCGAGCAGGATGTGACTGACTTCGATGCTGTCGAACTTCGGCGAGTTGAGCTGGAAGTATTCTTCGATCTCGCGCTCGGTGCCGACCTTGTCGAGCATCTTTTCCTGATAGAGCGTGTCGGTGATATAGACCTCGAACTCGTCGAGGCTCACGTGCAGCGCGTCGAGATAGTTGTTCATGTCCGCCGCGCGATGCAGCCCGCGAATGCGGCGAAACTGATCGGCACGGTTCTGGATTTCCTCGTCGCTCACGGCGACGCCCGACTTCTTCGCCGCGCGCACGGTCAGCTTGTCGCGCACGAGTTGCTCGATGAGACCGTCGAACTGGCCGTTCAGCTTCAATAACCTGACAAATTCGCCGACGTCGACCACTTCGTCGTCGATACGCACAATCGCCGTCATGTCGTTCTCCGTTCAGTTCTATGTTGAATTGCGCATCATGTCCGCGTTGCGGCGCTCGTGTAACCCTCCATTCCTATCCCGCCACACTGCGGAATGGATCGAGCCCGAGGTCGATCAGGCGCCGCTCGCGCACTACGATTTCCGCGGTCGCCGTCATGCCGTAGCGCAGCGGATACTTCGTGTCCGCGATCTGATAGAAATCGCGATCGAGCGTCACGCGTCCTTCATAGACGGGTTGCTTGGTCGACGGGCTCGGCTTGGTCGCGGGCGAGATGAACGCGAGCGTGCCGTCGATCACGCCATAGCGCTGATAGGGAAACGCGTTGAACTTGAGCTTCACGCGCTGCCCCTCGCGCAGGAACGCGCGGTCGTGCTCGGCGATCTCGATCTTAAGCACCGGCTTCGCATTCGCCGGCGCGATGCCGCCGAGCGGCGTGTTCGCCTGAATCTTGTCGCCCGGCTGCGTCGATGTGACGTCGGTGACCACGCCCGACACCGGCGCGAGAATCAGCAGAAAATTGTCCTTGTCGATGTTCTCGAACCTGATGCGCGCGGCCGCATCCGCGACGAGCCGCGCCGTCTGTAGTTGCAGACGCAACTTGTCTTCCGTGCTCGCGACTTCGCGCATCGCGGCTTCGTACTGCAGCCGCAGAGTCGTCGCCTCCTGACCGCTCGTTTCCAGTTGACGCTTCGCCTGCGTGAAATCGTGGCTCAGGCGGAAATCGAGTTCGGCGAGCCGCGATTGCTCCACGCGATATGCACCGTCCGCTTCCAGATACGCATTGCGTTTCGCATCGACCTGCGCCTCCGCCACGCCCCCGCCGCCCGGCAGCGCGAGCAGACGTTGAAAGCGGTCGAGTTCCACCTTGGCCGCATCGCGCGCGCGGCGTGCGTTTTCGAGCGTGCTGCGCGCTTCCTGCAACTGCGCCTTCTGGCCTTCCGCGAGCTTGCTCGTGCCTTCCGCCACACGCTGCTGATGCTGATGCTCCTCCACATCCATCTGGTCCTTGAGCGCGGCGATCTTGCGCTCCATCAGCAGCTTTTTCTCGGGAAACTGCTTCCACTCGCGCTCGGCATCGTCGAGCTTCAGTTGCGCTTCGAGCGCGTTGCTGGCCGCCTCGATTGCACCACGCGCGTTCAGGCGCGCGACGACATCGTCCTTGCGCACCGGCTGCCCTTCGGCGATATAGAGGTCGGCCAGTTCGCCGTCGATCGGTGCATAGAAGCGCCGCACTTCCGATTCCGGCGCGAGCGTGCCCTGGGCGCTGACCATCACGTCGGCATGGCCGACGAACGACCACACGAGCGCCGAAGCGACGAGCGCCACCATCGCGAAGACGAGCCCTTGCGTGAGCCCGAGCGGCTCGGCCGTGAGTATCGCGATGCCTTCTGCGCCGTGTTCCCCGAGCGCCTCCGACAACGGCTTAAGGTGTGTGTCTCTCTTCACTGCGCGTGCCTCCGCCGATCAGACTCAGCTTGGTATTGAGAAGTCCCGGTTCGAGCACCATGCGCAGATCCTGCAGCGAGCGCCGCTGCAAATCCGCCTCGGTGTCGATCTCATTGGCGAGCGCGGTCCACTTCGCCGTCGCGCTGTCCGCCTTCACTTGCCTGAAGATGCGCATGCCGCGCGTGGCCGCATCCTCTGCGTCCGACAAAAGCCGCGCCTGGGTCCTGAACGTATCGGACACGCCCGATTCGAGCCGCTGGGACCCGCCGATGCCGCCATTCGTCCGATACTGCTGCCAGAGCGTCTGCGCCTGCGTCATCAAGGCCTGCGCGCGCGCCGTCGCCTTGTCTTTCAGCGATGCGACATCGGGCGCGACCGCCTTCGCATAGAACGGGTCGGCATCGAGATCCAGTGTTTCGTAGAACGACAGCAACGCATCTTCATAGCCCTTCGTCCCGCGCGCCTTCTGTAAATCCGCAAACTGGGCGGCCACGGCCTTCTTGTGGGCGAGCTCCTTTTGCACGGTCGGCGACCACGAACCTTGCGGCAGCTTCTGCAAGCCGTCGATCGCCTGCGCGCTCTGGCCGCGGTTCCACGCATCGGCGACGCTCGCGTATTGCGTGAGCATATCGGCTGGCGGCAGCTGGCTCGCGCTCATCTGCCTGAATTTCTCCTTGAACGGCGGCGTCGAGAAATTCGCCTTGCTGACCGATCCCGCGAGCGGCGCGAGGCTTGCGGCGTTGAGACCGCGCCGCAGGCCGGTATAGGCATCGAGATCGGCGCGCACGCGATCGAGGCCCGCGAGGCGCGGGTACTTGTCCGCGTATTCTTTCAGCGATGCGTTGATCGCATCGGGATCGTCCTGGCCGAGGCTCTTGACGATGCTCGCATCGAGCCTGTCGATGGCCGCGAGATACACGGAATCGTCGCTTTGCAGCTTGCGCAGATGACTCAGCGCGAGCGCATACGGATCGCGAAACTCCGGCACATAGCCCGCGATGCGGTCGAGATCGCGCTGATGGCCCGCCGCATCCGCTTCCCAGTGCTTCAGGATCGCGCCGATGCGCGGCTCGTCGGCGTACATGCGGATTGGCGCCTCGGCGCCGCCGCGGCTCATCACGAAGCTCTCCAGCTTGCCGATCCACTCGAGCTCGTCGACGAGCGAATGCACATCGGCGTTGTGCGCGGCGAGCGTTCGCATCTGCGCGATGATCGCGTCCGCGCTCGCGAAATCGCCCTTTTTCAGCGCGGCGAGCCAGCGCGGCACGTTCGACTTGAGCACGGCCTCGGTGTTCATCGACGTGAACTGCGCGTCTTGCGGATGCGTATTCAGATAGTCGTTCGTGACGGTCGCCGCCTCGCCGAACTCGCCGTGCGACATCAGCGATTTGGCGTGACGCTCGGGCGAGCCGCTATAGAAGAGCGCCGTGCCGCCCGCGACGAGCATGGCCAGCACGCACACGATGATGATGCGCGTGCGGCGCGCGGCGCGTCGGTCATCGCTTGCGAGCGCACGATGCAGTTCGGCCACGAAGAGCGCGAACTTGCTGCGCTTCTTTGCGGCGCGCGTGTCATGACGGCTTTCGATTGCGGGTTTCGGCTGCGCCTCCTCGTTGACTTCGTCCTCGCGCGCGGCGGCCTGATCGACGCAAAAGATATCGAGGAACGAGTGCGCCGAGCCGACGAAGGTCGTCTTGTCGCTCTCAAGCTCGTCGTCGTGGGTCTGCGCGTCTGCCTGCGCGACCATTTCGGTGAGCGTCGACTCGCCCTCTTCGCCGTGCAGATGCACCGTGTACGCGAAGTGCGTGCCGCCGAACGCGACGGTGTCGCCGTTCTTCAGCTCGACCGCCGACGCGCCGAGCCGCTCGCCATTCACGAAGGTGCCGTTGGTGCTGCCGAGATCCTCGACGAACGGCGCGCCGCCCTTGATGAACACATGCGCGTGCCGCCGCGACACGTAATTGACCTGATGCGGATACTGCTCGCGATAGCGCGAAAAGGTCTCGTCGGTCTTGCTGACGAGAAACGGAAATTGGGCGAGCTCGACGGGATGAAGACCGAGATCGTCGCGCTGCGGCGTGAGCGTGATGCCGATCGGCTTCGGCATGTTCACACGCCGCGTGCGCGGCGCGAACTGCACGCGATACGACAGCCGGCTGCCGAACGAAACGATGTCGCCGTTTCTCACGCGCGCGGGCGTGTCGCGCACGGGCGTGCCATTCACGGCGGTGCCGTTCTTGCTGGCCAGATCGGCGATATAGACGAACCCGTGCTCGATGAAAATGCGCGCGTGCCGCCGCGAGAGTTGCGCGACGGCTTCGGGCGGGCTCGTGTCGAACGGCGCTTCGGCGCGGCCGATCGCAAAGAGATTTTCGTCGATGCGGATTTCCGTCAGCCTGTCGGCCATCTCGCCGGCAAGCTCGGGACCCGGCATGGGCTTCAGGATGACGTCGAATGCCTCGCCCACGCCCGGCTGTGGTTCCGCTATGGAGAAGCCTTGAGCCATGTCCATGTCACGAGGTACGTCCAGCCGCTGCCGCCGACGCGCCAGAGGAATGCCCGGCATCGTCGGGCGCATGGACAGGTTGGTCCGCGCCGTCATGGAAGTCATTCGTCACCGGCGGCTGTTGAGAGTTTAAGTCACGCATCGTCGTAGTCAATCGTGCGGCACCGGTTGGTCACGCAAATGGCGAGCCATCCTGGAACGATCGTTAGTTATTCATATCATTGCGAAGGAGACAATGAATGAAGCGCTTCACTTCGTCGTGTCCTTGCTTGCGCTTTGCACATCGATCATCGGCCAGCCGCCGCCTAACGCCTTATAGAGCGTCACGGTGTCGGAAAGAATCTGCTGATGGTTCGCGAGCAGCGCGAGTTGCGCCGCGAGGAGCGTGCGCTCCGTCTCGAACACCTGGAGTTGCGAGATCACGCCTTCTTTCAGTTGCGCGTCGATCTGCGCGGCGACCACCGTCAACTGATCGACTTCCTGCTGCAACTCGACGCGCTGCTTCGTGTGCGAATCGAGATTGACGAGCGCGTTCTCCACTTCCTCGAAGGCGTTCATCACCGTGCTGCGATATTGCTGTTCCGCGACCGTCGTCTGCGCTTCGGTCGTCTTCACGTGCGCGCGCACCGACGGATCGAGAATCGGGATATTGATGCTCGGCACGAAGCTCAACGTGAACATCTTCAACAGATCGGTCAACTGAAAGCTCGCCGTGCCGCCACGCCCGGTCAGGTTGATGGTCGGCAGTTGCGCGAGCTTCGCCTGCCCGACGAGGTCGTAGGCTTCGAGCACGCGATATTCGGCCGCGATGAGATCGGGACGGCGCGCGAGCAACTGCGACGGCAGTCCGCCCGGCACCGGGGGAATCTGCACGCGCTTTTGGAGCTTGCCGTCGGGCATTCTGAACTCGCCCGCGGGCACGCCGATCAGCGTCGAGAGCGCGTTATTCGCGAGGTCGCGCGAGCGGCGCAGTTCCAGCAACTCGCGCGTCAGACGATTCAGTTCCGCACGCTGCGTGAGCACCTGCGTCTTCGGCACGAGGCCGTTCTTCTGCATGCCTTCGAAGATCGTCAGGATCTGCTGGTTCGTTGCGATGGTCTGCTTCTGCTGCTCGATCTGATCGTCGAACTGGAGTATCTGGAAGTATGTCGTCGATACGAGCGCGACGAGTTCGAGATAGCCCGCGCGCCAGTCCGCTTCGGTTGCGCGAAATTCGGCTTTCTGCGCCTGCACGCCCTTCTGGACCGAGCCCCAGATGTCGATGTCCCAACTCACCTGCGTCGCGAGGTTGTACTGTTTCGAGAACGGCTGGCCGGTCGTCTTTTCGAAGCTCGCGCCCGCGCCGAGATCCATCGACGGCAACGCGCCCGCACGCGCCTCGCCGATCTGCGCGCCTGCCACCTGGATGCGTGCGGCCAGCACCTTGATATCGAAGTTGCCGTTGATGGCCTTCTCCACCAGCGCGTCCAGAGTCGGATCGTGAAACTGCTTCCACCAGTCGGGCTGTATCGTGTCGGCCGCGGCGACCTTCGCTGCGTCGATCTTCGTGAAGGCGGTTTTCTCGGGTGTGTCGGGCCGCTGATAAGTCGGCACCTTCAAGTCGATACAGCCGGACAGCAACACAGCGGCAATCAGCCCTGGCAGCACGGCCCACTCGCGCCTGATGGTCACGCGCAACGATGGCAACAAGGCTCGCACGATCTCGCTCCCGGTGAACGCGCACCGACGGTCAGTTTGATGGGTGAGAAGCGCGGCGCCGGCCGTTCGGTCCTTCAAGTAAATCACACGGCGCGCCGGGACTCCATACGGGTTAAGTCACGTGGCGCGCGCGTGCTCTGTGGCACGTCGCGCTTCGTGACGCGGTCCGGCGGGATGCGACCCCGGCCGAACCGCAGCGCCCGATGTCGCGGGCGGTGTTACAGCAGAGCTCCCCGTGCCCCGCTTTTACTGCCGACTGCATGACTGCATGAATGCTTACCGCACCGGCATCCGGTTCATTCCTCGCGGCGTTCGCCTCACGCGAGGTTGCCCGCCACACCGAAGTTGACGTTGGCGATGTTCTTCGCGTCCTGCGTCGGCGCGACCGTCGATTGCGACTTCAGCGCCTCGGCGAACGCGATGTTGCTGCCGTTCTGGTTGAACGTGGTCTGCGTCTGGTTGATGATCTGCTGCGGGTTGAACGGCATCGAGAGCGTCGCCCCGTTCATCGAGATATAACCGGGGAACAGGGTCGCATAGCCGCCGCGCACCGCGGACATCGCGCGGCTGTCCAGTTCTTCGGTGACGGGAAGGTCCTTGATGATCAGCGTCTTCATTTCCGCTCCTTGGGTGCGCGTGGCGCATTTCGGTGGTGGCTTCGAGCAACTTGTCTGCTCGCGACCATGTAATGCATAGGGTGTGCCAATTACATCGGGCGTCGGCTGCTTTTCGCCGTGTGCGTTGCTGTGAAAGGCTTCGATCATTCGATGCTGCGCCGGCATCCGCGCCTTCGTGGTGCTGTTCCCCCAACACTTCGCTATTGCACTGTCGGTTGTCAAGCGACACCCCTACGGATTGCACTCACGAGCGTTTCCCTCCGCCATACAGCGCGCGGAATCGAAGTCGATAAAAGAAATCGGGAAAGGCGCCGCTCAGTGCCTCACTCGGCGCCCGAACTCATTTGACGTAGATCGTGATCTTCTTGGAATAGACAGGCGGGTTATGCGGTATGTGCTTGTCATCGCCCATCAGAAGCTGAATCGTGTGCTTGCCCGGCGGCAGTTCGAGCATCGTTTCGGTTTCGCCGGCGCCGTAGTGCAGGTGATTGCGATCCGATGGAATCTCCTGATCCATCGGCGGCAAGTCGACATCGATCAGCAAATGATGATGCCCCGTGTTCGGAAACTTCACGCCGCGCGGCGCGACACCCATGAAGCGCAGCCCGAACCAGACCTTGAAGGGCTTGCCCGCGGGCAAGGTCTGCCCGTCGTTCGGATAGCCGATGTACGCATAGGCGTTGGCGGGCGCGGGCGTCGGCCCGGCGAACGCGCAAGGCGCGGCGATCGCCGTCGCCAGCGCGGCCGCAACGAGGAGCGAACGCGCGAGCGCGAGTGCGTCAGCGGATCGTTTTTTCATGTCATGTGCCCTCGGCAAGTGCACAGCTCATTTCACTGCTCAATTCACGGCTCATTTCACGGTGATCGTGATCTTCTTCGAATACACCGGCGGATCATGCGGAATGTGGTTGTAGTCGCCCATCAGCAACTGCAGGGTGTGCTTGCCCGGCGGCAGTTCGAGGCGCGCATCGGTTTCGCCCGCGCCGTAATGCAGATGGTTGCGGTCGGACGGTATCTCCTGATCGAGCGGCGGCAGATCCGCATCGACCAGCAGATGGTGATGCCCCACGTTCGGAAGATCGACGCCCTTCGGACAGATGCCCATGTTGCGCAAGCCCATGCGCACCCAGAGCTTGCCGCCCGAAATCACGGCGCCGTCCGGCGGCCAGATGATGTACGCCTCGGCGTTCGGCGGAGCGGGCGTGCGCGCACGCGCGGCGGCGGAGAACGACGAATCGGCGGCCAGTGCGGCCAGGGAAGCCAGCGCGCCAAGCACGGTTCTTCTCAGCATGTTATGCACGCCTCTCGTTGAAAGGCCTCGCGGATGGGCCAGGGAAAACGTTCCTTGCACGTGCGAACGCTCGTGCCCGGAGCGTGATGCGGGTTGCGTGATGCACCGTCGTTGGCTTTTAGATTAGGACGTAACGTTTAAAAAAGATACGTACACAGGGGTGTCCTTCAGCCCTCATGACGGATACCTCCCTTCAGGGGATTAAGCGGCGCGTGAGTGCGTGCTATCGTTGGTAGTGCTGGACGCAGAGCCTCGGCATCGGGCCCGAATGCAGCACGATGCCCTCCACTCAAAGCCGGACGGACAGGGTGTGAATATGTGGCGAACTCTTCTTATCGCGGGCGTGCTGCTGACGATCGGCCTCGCCCCCGCACCAGCGAGCGCGGCGTCTGTCGCAGCGCTGTCTTCTCCTTCTACCGCGACGACCGCGCACGCGCCCAGGCATCTCGCGCTCGTGATCGGCAATGCAGACTATGTCGACCATCCGCTCGCGAGCGCATCGCACGATGCCGATGACATAAGCAAAGCGCTCGGCGCCCTCGGCTTTCACGTCACGCACCGCACGAACCTCGATGAAGCGGCAATGCGCGAGGCACTCGATGCCTTCGCCGCGCACCTTGGCCCGAACGATACGGCGCTCGTCTATTTCGCCGGCCACGGACTTCAAGCGGGCGGCGACGCGTTGCTCGTGCCGCTCGGCGCACGCGAGCGCCGTCCCGCGACGCTCGTGCGGGATGCGCTCTCCGCGAAAGAAATCGTCGAGCGCATGACGCGCGTGCGCCCGGGCGCGGCGAACATCGTCGTGCTCGACATGTGCCTCACCGATCCTTTCGAGAAAGCGAACGCGCGGACGTGGACGCTGCCGCCGCGCACGCTCGTCGCTTATGCCGCCGCGCCCGGCGATGCCGCGATAGAAGGCGAGCGCAACGGACGCTATACCGCGGCGCTCTTGCGCGCGCTGGGCACGCGTTCACCGGTAACGTCGTCGACGTTCGCGGCGGCTGCGTCCGATGTCACGCAGGCATCGCGCGGCGGGCAGCGGCCGTGGATCGCGTCGACGCTCGATGCGGGCTTTCCGATCGCGGAGGCATCGGTGAACGCGCGCATCGCGGACGCGAACGCCATCTTTCCCGCCGATTCCGCCAATGCCGTGCGCACGCGCGGCATCCTTCCTAAGGACAGCAACGAGCAGTACGAACTGACGTTCTGGGAATCGATCAAGGACAGCACCTATCCGGGCGATTACGAGGCGTATCTGAAGGCATATCCGAACGGGCGTTTCGCCACGCTCGCCAAGGCGCGCATCGAGCGTCTGCGCGCGGCGGGCAACGCTAAACCAGCGGCATCGTCGCCAGCGGCGCCCCCGGCGGCGACGGCGACGCCCGCCGCCCCGACGCCGAAGCCTCCGCCATCCGCGCCGGCGACCGCGGCCGCGCCGGAAAAGCCTCGCCCGAGCCCGCCGGCCGCGCCCGCCGCCGCTGTGACCGCGCCGCCCGCCGCCATCACCACGAAGCCTGCGGCGAAGACGGCGAGCGGCGGCGAGATCAAGGATTGCCCGGCATGCCCCATCCTGATTCCGCTTTCGTCCGGCAGCTTCACGATGGGCAGCAACAACGATGATCCGGCCGAGAAGCCGCCGCATCGGGTGTCGATCGGGCGGGCGTTCGCCATCGGTAAATACGAAGTCACGGTCGAGCAATGGAACGCCTGCGCCGATGCGGGCGCGTGCACGCGCGTGGCGGCGGAGGGCGAGTCGGCGACACCGCCGCCCGGCAACGCGCCGATGCGCAACGTGAGCTGGGACGACGCGCAGGTCTACGTCAAATGGCTGAGCAAGGTGGGCGGCAAGCCGTATCGCCTGCCGACGGAAGCGGAATGGGAATACGCCGCGCGCGGCGGCACGCAATCCACGTACTGGTGGGGCGATCAGATGAAGAAGGGCACGGCCGACTGCAAGGATTGCGGCGACCCGTACAAACCCGATGCGCCGACGCCCGTCGGATCGTTCGCGGCGAATCCCTATGGCCTGTACGACATGAACGGCAGCGTCTGGGAATGGGTCGCCGACTGCTGGCATAGCTCGTACAGGAACGCGCCCGTCGATGGCCGCGCCTGGGACGATCCGTCTTGCTCCGTGCGCGTGATTCGCGGCGGCTCGTGGCGCGAAGGCGCGCCCTACATGCAGTCGGCGACGCGCTTCAAATACAGTTCGAGCGTGCGGCAGTCGCAGAACGGCTTTCGCGTCGCGCGGGACATGGAGTGAGCTTCACCGGCCGGCTGCCTTGACGATGATCTGCGCCTGCGCATCCCGCTCGATTGTCTTCAGCGCGGGAAGCGCCGCCCGGAATTCGTCGGGCGTGCAGACCTGCTTGCCGACGCGTGCTTCCAGCGTGCGCGAAATCTGGACGACGTTGGTCGACGGATCGAAAAGATAGCGCGAGCGGTAGCGGAAGAAATCGCTCGTCAGATCCTGATCGACGGGCACCTCGGCGACGCGCATCGTTTTCGGCAGCGTGATCTGCGAGACCTCGTCGAACGTGCCGCCGATGCACAGATACGGCTGCGTGCGCGTGCGCTCGGCGAGCCAGTTGCGCGTCGCCGTCGCGATGCCGCCCGACAGGCTCGTGAGCGCGGGCAACGCCGTCGTGCCGGTCGGCCAGACGACATCGTCGAGCGTGCCGCGCAAGGTCGTCGCGAATGGGCCGCCGGTTGCATCGACATCGCTCGTCGTCAGGGCGCCCGCGCCGCGCAGGTTCGTGTAGCGCAGCCGGTCCGCCGCGATCTGATCGCGCCGCTGCGCGTTCGCGAGCCGCAGGTTCATCCGCTCGATCTCCGCGCTCCATCCCGAATCTTCCACCCAGTACGCGAAGCTCGCCTCGCCTTGCGGCGCGACCTCGATCTGCAGCCGCGCCGTGCGCGCGAGCGGCTGGGTCGCGGGCGTGCGGGCGAGCACGCCGGTGTTCACGAGCAGCGCGGGGCGATCCATGTCCGCGAGCGGCAGAAAGCCGAACTCGACGCTCGACGCGGTGCTGTCCGCATACGTGTTCAGATCCGGCAGCCACGTGACGATGTGATTGATCGCGCCCGAACCGTAGCCCGGCACCGACGGCAGCGTATAGACCGAGCCGAGGCCGATCAGCGCGGGCTCGTTGCGAATGCCGACGGCATCGAGCAGCGCACCGTAGAGCGCGACGTCATCCTTGCAATCGCCGTAGCGGTTCGCGAGCACTTCGGTCACGCGATGCGGCACGGCGGGACTCTGGCCGATGAACATCGCGACGTAGCGGATCGTGTGGCGCACCCAGTCGTAGAGCGTTCTGGCTTTCGCGCGGTCGTCGGTGTCGTTCTGCGTGAGCGATTGCGCGAGTGCGCGGATGGCGGGATCGTCCGTTCCCGGGTCCGCGGCCGCTTCCCGATAGCGCTTCGCGAAGCTCGCGTAATCGGGGAAGGTCGTGACCATCAGGCGGTCGCCGTACTGGGCATAACCCACCGAGCCGCTTTCGATGCGCGCGATACGCTCGCGCCGATACGTGAACGCATGACGCGTGCGGCCGTTTTCCGTGACGGGCGGCTCGGCGACATAGCCGCGCGCATCGGCGAAAAGCGGCTTGTCCGCCGGCAGATCGAAGACGAGCCGCTGCTGCAACACGGGCCGTTGCCCCGGATCGACGTAATAGTTGAACTGCCCGGGAATCACCGCCGCCGCCTGGCTCTTGCGGGCGCGCAAATGCACCGTCGAGCCGATGCCCACCGCCGGGAAGATCACCGCGCGCAGTTTCGCGTCCTGAAACGTGGGCGCGCCCGCCGAGCGCGGCTCCTGAATATCGCGGATCTGCCCGGGCGAGACGTCGTGGCGCGCGCCGTTCGCATCGACGGAATACGCCTCGACGATATCCACCTTCGACACGCTCTTGTCGTACCAGACGTAGCGCTGCGCGATCTCGTCGACGCCCGCCGACGTATTCGCGCGCAGCACGGCGGTGTCGTCTTCGGTCAGCGAGCCATCGGCGGCGACGACGAACTCGTGAACGTCGCTGACGAGGGTCGACGGATCGTCGTCCGTTGCGGCGGCGGCGCACGACCACGTGCACGCGCCGACGATGACGCACGCCAGACCGGAAATGAAGCGACGAGCCATGTAGAAGTGTCCGCGACCTGCGGGAGATAAGTGATCGTACAGGAGGACGCGCGCGTCCGTTCAGCCGCGACGCATCACGACGCGCGACAATTTGTATCATATTGCGATATAATTTTGCGTTCGTCGCACGCTTGCTTTCGCGCCATCGACCCGGCCGGCCAGTGTGACCCTCCACTGACTTTCCCGGAACGCTGAAAAAAGTGTCGCGTATCGCATTGCTTCGCTGGCTGCATGGCTTTCTTCCCGCGCCCGTCACGCTGCGCTGGAACGAGCGGCTGCGCGCCGGTCTGGGCGCGCTGATCGGCATTGCGCTGACGGGCGGGCTCGCGCATCTCCTGATCGGCGATGCCTCGGCCACTCCCTATCTCATCGCGCCGATGGGTGCCTCCGCCGTGCTGCTCTTCGCCGTGCCCGCGAGTCCGCTTGCGCAGCCGTGGTCGATCATCGGCGGCAACATCGTGTCGGCGACGGTCGGCGTCGCCTGCGCGATGCTCGTGCACGATCCGATCGACGCCGCCGCGCTCGCCGTCTGTCTCGCGATCTGCGCGATGTTCGCGCTGCGCTGCGTGCATCCGCCTTCGGGCGCGGTCGCACTGACCGCGGTGCTCGGCGGACCGTCGATTCATGCGCTCGGCTTCGGATTCGTGGTCGCGCCGGTGGCGATCCAGTCGGCGGCGCTGCTGTCGTCGGCGATCGTGTTTCATGCGCTGACGGGCCATCGCTATCCGCACGGGCACGCCGCGCCGCAACCCGCGAACGCGCCGCCCGACGCCGCCTCGTTCACGCGCGCCGATCTCGAAGCCGTGCTTTCGCGCCGCAGCGAAATGCTCGATGTCGATCCGGACGATCTCGAAGCGCTTCTTCGCGAGACGCAGTTGCAGGCCTATGCGCGCCGTTTTACCGAGTTCACGTGCGCGGACATCATGTCGCGCGCGGTCGTGTCGGTGACGCCCGATACGAGCGCACAGGCGGCGCTCGCGCTCATCGACAAACATCACGTCAAGGCACTGCCGGTGATCGACGCGACGCGCCGCGTATGCGGCATCGTCACGCGCGCGGATCTCGCGCCGGTGCGCGGCGGCGGCATCGTCGAGGGCATGAGGCGCGCGATCGAGCGGGTCATGCGCGGCCCGTCGACGACACCGCCGCTCGTCGCCTCGCTGATGACGACGGACGTCTGCACGGTGAAGACGCACACTGCGATCGCCGAGCTGGTGCCGATGTTCGCGCACTTCGGGCACCACCACATACCGGTGGTCGGCGCGCACGATCAGCTTGCGGGCATGATCACCGAGACCGACCTGATCTCCGGCCTCTATCGACAATCGTTCGCGGGCGAGCGCAAAAGCGCCTGAACCGCCCCGCGCTGACTGGAATCCGATGACAACCCCGCGCAACCTCAACAAGCCGGACTTCGAGCAGTTGTCCGAATTCCGCTATCAGATGCGCCGCTTCGAACGCTTCTCCGAGCGCGCCGCGCAGGACGAAGGCATCACGCCGCTGCAGTATCTGCTGCTCCTGCACATCAAGGGCTATCCGGGCCGCGACTGGGCGACGGTGGGCGAACTCGCCGAGCGGCTGCAATCGCATCATCACGGCGTGGTGGCGCTCGTCACGCGCTGCGAGGCGGCCGGGCTCGTGCGCCGCGCGCCGAGCGACGAGGATCGCCGTCAGGTGCGGGTGCATCTCGAAGCGCGCGGCGAAGACGTGCTCGAACGGCTCGCCGCGCTGCATCGCGCGGAGCTGAAGTCGCTCGAAGGCGCGTTCCGCGTGCCGCGCATCGATCTTTGAATATCCTGGAGCGCTGATCATGGACCATCACAAACGCGACTTTTCGGTCAACGACCGGCTGCTGAAAATCTGCGGGCTCGCCGCGGTCATCGGCGGGATCGCCACGCTCGCGGCCGTCCTGCTCCTCGGGCTCATCCATCTCTTCACGAACCTGTTTTTCTTCGGCACGTTCTCGATCGGGGACCGCTCGCCCGCGCTCAACACGCTCGGGCCCTGGGTAATCGCGATTCCGGTGATCGGCGGCCTGATCGTCGGGATGATGGCTCGCTTCGGCTCGGAGAAGATTCGCGGCCATGGCATTCCCGAAGCCATCGAAGCGATTCTGTTCGGCAAGAGCCGCATGTCGCCCAAGGTGGCGATTCTGAAGCCGTTGTCGTCGGGCATCGTGATCGGCAGCGGCGGGCCGTTCGGCGCGGAAGGCCCGATCATCATGACGGGCGGCGCGCTCGGGTCGCTGATCGCGCAATGTTTCGACGTGACGGCCGCCGAGCGCAAGACGCTGCTCGTCGCGGGCGCGGCGGCGGGCATGACCGCCGTGTTCGGCACGCCGGTCGCGGCGGTGCTGCTCGCGGTCGAACTGCTGCTCTTCGAGTGGCGTCCGCGCAGCTTTTTGCCGGTCGCGCTCGCTTGCGCCGTCGCGGGTTTCGCGCGCGCGGCGGTGTTCGGCACGGGCGCGCTCTTTCCGCTCGACACGCAGCCGCCGCAGATGATCTCGCTGCTTTCGTGCCTCGTGGCCGGGCTGCTGTCGGGCGCGCTGGCATCGGGGCTGTCGGCGGCGCTCTACAAGCTCGAAGACGTATTCGGCAAGCTGCCGATCCACTGGATGTGGTGGCCCGCGATCGGCGCGGTGTTCGTCGGCATCGGCGGGTACATCGAGCCGCGCGCGCTCGGCGTCGGCTATGACGTGATCGGCGACTTGCTGCATCAGCACATCGCGATTCAGGTGGCGCTGTCGATCCTCGCCGTGAAGGCGATCATCTGGGTCATCGCGCTCGCCTCGGGGACCTCGGGCGGCGTGCTCGCGCCGCTCCTGATGCTCGGCGCAGGCTTAGGCACCGTGCTCGGCGCGATCCTTCCGGGCCATGACGCCGCGCTCTGGCCGCTCGTGTGCATGGCCGCGACGCTCGGCGCGACACTCGGCGCGCCGCTCACCGCGATCGTCTTCGCGTTCGGCCTCACCCACGATGCGAACGCGCTGTTGCCGCTGCTCGCCGCGACGCTCGTCGCGCACGGCTTCACGACGGTCGCGATGAAGCGCTCGATCATGACCGAGAAGATCGCGCGGCGCGGGTATCACATCTATCGGGAATACGGCGTGGATCCGCTGGAGCGTCATCACGTCGAGGAAGTCATGACGCGCGACGTGCTGACGGTCGATGCCGCCACGCCTTTGAGCGACGTGCTCGCGAAGCACTTCGGACCGCATCAGGTGCATCGCGCATATCCGGTCGTGCAAGACGGCGCGCTCGTCGGGATGCTCGATCGGGCGGCGCTCGGGACGCTGACGGATGGGCAGGCGAGTGTGGGCATCGGCGAGGCGTTGGAGCAGCTTCAGCGTGGCGCGCCCGTGTTCGCGCTGCCGGGTGAGCCGTGCCGGCTCGCCGCGACGCGCCTCGCCGTGCATGAACTGGAGCGCCTTCCGGTGGTCGCGGACGAGCAGTCGCTGCGGCTCGTCGGCATCGTTTCGCGCAGCGATCTCGTCAAGCCCGCGCGCGCGCACTTCGACGAGGAACATCGGCGCGAGCGTTTCAGGGGCTTTCGGCGGACGACGGCGCTACGGAAGCACTGAGCGCGGCGAGGTCGGCCTGCATGTCCGCGAGCGGCTGGGCCCAGTTGCCGAGCTCGGTCTGACGATAGAGGCGCATCGACGGATACCACGGCGTAAAGCGCTGGCAGTCGAGCCAGCGTGGATCGCATGCCTGCGGCAGCAGCACCCAGACGGGGCGATTCAGCGCGCCAGCGAGATGCGCCGTGCCCGTGTCGATGGTGATGAGCAGATCCAGCTTTTCGAGCACGCGAGCGGTGTCGCCGAAGGTCGAGAGATGCGGCGCCATGTCGGTCACGCCGTGGCGGTTCATGACGGCGCGCTCTTCTTCGCTGATCTCGCCTACCTGCAGCGAATAGAGACGACAGGTGCCGCTTGTTAGCACAGATTCGAGGCGCTCCAGCGGAATCGAGCGATACGGCTCGTGACGCACGCCGCTCGCGCTTTTCCAGATCAGGCCGATTTTCGGGAGCGTCGTTTCGACGCTCAACTGCGCGCTCGCCTCGTCGGACAACACCCTGGCTGGATCGATGGCAATGCGCGCCCCGGGATTCTCCGCAGGAAAGTACGGCGAGCGCTGATATCGCGCGTAAAGACTGAAGCCGAAGGTGATGCGATCGCAGCGCTCGATTTCGATCGCGCGCTGCTCGGCTGTCGCCTTCGACAATGTCACGTCGTCGCTCTGGCGAAAAATGCCTTCCCATGCCGGGATGTGCTCCACGACGACCGCACGCGCCCCGTCCCGAAGAAGGAGATCGATGTAGCGCGAGAAATGCACGAAGTCGCCGAAACCGCCCTCCCCGCAAATGAATATCCGTTTGCCCGCGACAGGTTCTTCCATGCTGAGGAAATCGTCAGCCCCTACGCCCTGCCAGACGGGATCATCTCCGATAATCAGACGGTGAAAGGCTTGGGCATACTCACGCCCGCGCAGCGCGCGGTATCCCTCGTGCGCTTCGTGAAACTTGCCGAGGATGAATTGCACGCCGCACAACTCGTCGATCACAATATAGCGATCGACGTAAGAGAGCGACTCGTTCGCTAATGCGCGTTTCAGTTGCGTTTCGGCGTCGGCATACATGCCGAGATAGCTCAAATCGATTCCAAGCTGGGCGATCACGCAGCCGGGATCGTCGCAGGCGGACAACTGCGCGCAAAGGGCGCGGGCTTCGGCGGCGCGGCCAGCCAGACGCAGCGTGCGAATCAGTTCCAGGGGCTGCATGTTTTGCAGATCGTTTCGGCGGGTCATGGCGGATTATTGTGGACTGAGATCGCTGGCGAGAGCGAGGTATGCTAATTCCTCGAAACGTCCGAAACGCAAAAAAGCATAGCTTCAAACGTAGACGCAACGGCCTGAAAGCAGGAACGAACTTGCGTCATCGTGCGTTCCTCACGGCGAAAGAATCGAACGGACCGTCATCGAGCAGGAATTCGCGACATGCCTTTTCCCCCAGCCGAATCGCACAACCCGCGCTCACCGCCCATGACCACCCGCCGAGATTTCCTCTGCCTCACCGCCGCCGCGCTCGCCGCACAAACCGCCCTTGCAGCCGAACCGCCCGTCCAACCCATGAACAAGCGCCCGATCCCCGCAACCGGCGAGCCCTTGCCCATCGTCGGCTGCGGCACCTGGCGCACCTTCGACGCAGGCAACGACGCAACCCGTCGCCGCGAGCTCGCCGACGTGCTGGGCGCGCTTTTCGCCGCGGGCGGCTCGGTCATCGATTCATCGCCGATGTACGGCTCCTCCGAAGCCGTCGCGGGCGCGCTGCTCGCCGAGTCGCACGCGCGCGACAAGGCGTTCATCGCCACCAAGGTCTGGACCGACGGACGCGAGGCCGGCATCGCGCAGATGGAGCAGTCGATGCGCCTCTGGCGGACCGATCGCATCGATCTCATGCAGATTCACAACCTGCTCGACTGGCGCACGCATCTCGCCACTCTGCGCGACTGGAAAGCCGCGGGCAAGATCCGCTACATCGGCATCACGCATTACACGTCGAGCGCATTTGCCCAAGTCGAGGCCGTGCTGCGCTCGGAGCGCGTCGATTTCATGCAGATCAACTACGCCGCCAACGACCGCGACGCCGAAGCGCGCCTCCTGCCGCTCGCCGCCGAGCGCGGCGTCGCGGTGATCGTCAATCAGCCGTTCGGCGGCGGGTCGCTGCTCGCGAGCCTGCGCAACCGGCCCTTGCCCGCGTTCGCACAGGAACTCGGCTGCGCGTCGTGGGCACAGCTTCTGCTCAAATTCGTGCTGGGCAACGCCGCCGTGACCTGCGTCATTCCCGGCACGGGACGGCGCGAATACATGATCGACAACGCGCGCGCGGGCATGGGCATTTATCCCGACGCGGCGATGAGACAGCGCATCGCCGACGCGCTCCCTTAAGGAGAGAACCATGAGCGATCCCTACGACCTTCAGCGTTTCGTCGACGCGCAGGAGAGCGTCATCGACGACGTGCGCGCCGAACTCTCGGCCGGCCGCAAGCGCACGCACTGGATGTGGTTCGTGTTTCCGCAGATCGCCGGCCTCGGGCACAGCGCGATGGCGCAGCGCTATGCGATCTCGTCGCGCGACGAAGCCCGGGCGTATCTCGCGCATCCCGTGCTGGGCGCGCGGCTCGTCGAGCTGACGCGCATCGTCGGCGGCGTGCAGGGGCGCAGCGTCGGCGACATCTTCGGCTATCCGGACGACATGAAATTTCATTCGTCGATGACCCTTTTCGCGCACACGGCCGACGACCCTGGGGTCTTTCAGGAAGCGCTGCGCCGCTATTTCGGCGGCCAGGACGACGAAGCCACGCTCGCACGCCTGCGATGACGGGCATGGCGGTTGCGCCTTCTGAAACGTCCACGTTCCTTCAGGAGCCAAGCGCCATGCGCAAGTCTTTCAAGCTGCACGATCACGTCCGCTGGAACACGCCGCAAGGCGAAACGACGGGGCATATCGTGCGCATCGTCACCGAGCGCACGACGCTCGACGGCCATACCGTCAACGCGTCGCGCGAGGATCCGCACTTCGAAGTCGAAAGCGACAAGAGCGGCAAGCGCGCCGTGCACAGGGCCGACGCGCTGACGCGGCTATTGCATTGATTTCGCTTCAAATCCCGCGGCAGCACGCGCCGCACGTTCGCACTATTGCAGTGCGCGCGGCGCAAGCTGACACCGTTCCTGCATAATCCACGATTAACGTTCAAACTTCTACCGCGCCGGAAGCTTGAATCGCGCATTTCCATTGACGGCTTTCCTAATCCTTTGAGGAATCGAAACAATGAAATCGAAACTCGTGGCACTGCTCGTTGCATCGTCGGCACTCGGCCTGACTTCCACGGCATCCTTCGCCCAAGTCGCGGGCACGCAACCGCTCGGCGTATCGGTCGAGGTCTCGACGGCCATCATCGATGGCTGGAGCATCAAGAAATCCGTCCTCAACAAACCCGTCGTCAACGATCAGGGACAACGCGTCGGCGTGATCAATGACATCATCGTCGCGCCGGACAAATCCGTTTCGTTCGCGATCATCGCCGCGAACAAGTTCCTCGGCGTGGCGCGCCACGACGTCGCGATTCCCATCGATCAACTCGACGTCAAAAACGGCCAGTTCGTGCTCGCGGGCGCGACCAAGGACGCGATCAAGGCGCTGCCGGAGTTCCAGTACAACAAGGTGAAGGCGACGCCGAAGCCGCGCGCGGAATTCGAGCATCATTAAGCTTGCCCGGAGGCGGCCGCGCGCCGCCTCTTTCGCTCAACCTCCTCCGGAATCCGACGATGTTCAAAGCCCTCATGCTCGACAAACAGGACGACCGCACGGTCGCGTCCATTCAGTCGATCGACGAATCGCGCCTGGCTTTGTCCGGCGACGGCGGCGACGTGCTCGTGCGCATCGACTTCTCCACGTTGAACTACAAGGACGGCCTCGCGATCACCGGCCGGGCGCCGGTCGTGCGCATGTGGCCGATGGTGCCGGGCATCGACTTCGCGGGCGTCGTCGAGGCGAGTTCGCATCCGGATTACGAGCCCGGTGACAAGGTCGTGATGAACGGCTGGGGCGCGGGCGAAACGCATTGGGGCGGGCTCGCGCAGAAGGCGCGCGTGCCGGGCGACCATCTGATCGCGCTGCCCGCGAACATCACGACGCGCCAGGCGATGGCCGTCGGCACCGCGGGCTATACCGCGATGCTGTGCGTGCAGGCACTCGAAAAACATGGCATCGGCCCGAAAGACGGCGACGTGCTCGTGACGGGCGCGAACGGCGGCGTCGGCAGCTTCGCCGTCGCGATTCTGGCCAAGCGCGGCTTTCGCGTGATCGCGTCGACCGGCCGCCCCGAGGAAGCCGCGCGGCTGCGCGAGCTGGGCGCGGCGGATATCGTCGAGCGCGCGACGCTTTCGGAGCCGGGCAAGCCTCTGCAGAAGGAACGCTGGGCGGCGGCCGTCGATTGCGTCGGCAGTCATACGCTCGCGAACGTCTGCGCGAGCTTGCGCTACGGCGGCGCGGTTGCCGCGTGCGGGCTCGCGCAAGGCATGGATCTGCCGGCGTCCGTCGCGCCGTTCATCCTGCGCGGCGTCGCCTTGCTGGGCGTGGACAGTGTCTACGTGCCGCGCGAGCGGCGCGTCGCGGCGTGGAAGGCGATCGCCGACGAAGTGCCGGTCGCGACCATCGAAAGCGTCGCGACCACCGTCGCGCTCGCGGATGCGCCCGATGTCGCCGCGCGCTTGCTGCGCGGCGAAGTGAAGGGCCGCGTCATCGTCGATGTGAACGCCTGAACCGGCGTCAGAAGGTGCTCCAGCCGTCGGTGGTCGCCGGCTTCGCGACCGCAATCTGAGCGACCCGGGCAACGCGAGGTGCGGACTTCGCAACCGGCGCGCGGGCCACGTGCGTCTCAGAGCGCGTGAACGTCGATGCCGGCGCGTCCACCGTGAAGAACGCGACCGCTTCGTTGAGCCTGCGTCCCTGTTCTTCGAGCGACGATGCCGCCGCGGCCGCTTCTTCCACCAGCGCCGCGTTCTGCTGCGTGACTTCGTCCATCTGCGTGATGGCAAGATTCACCTGCTCGATGCCGCGTCCCTGCTCCGCCGAAGCCGCCGCGATCTCCTGCATGATGTCCGTCACGCGCGCGACGGCCTGCGTCACCTCGGTCATCGTCGTGCCTGCTTCGCCCGCCAGCACGGAACCGTCGCGCACCTTGTCCGTGGAGGCCGCGATCAGTTCCTTGATCTCCTTCGCCGCCGTCGACGAGCGCTGCGCGAGACTGCGCACTTCGCTTGCGACGACCGCGAAGCCCCGGCCCTGCTCGCCTGCCCGCGCCGCTTCGACCGCCGCGTTGAGCGCGAGAATGTTCGTCTGAAATGCGATGCCTTCGATGATGCCCGTGATCTCCGCGATCTTGTCGGAGCTGTCGCTGATGCCGTTCATCGTCGCAACCACGCGGCCGACGACATCGCTGCCTTTCCTCGCGATATCCGATGCATTCGACGCGAGCGAACTCGCCTGCTGCGCGTTCGCGGCGTTCTGGCGCACCGTCGACGTGAGCTCTTCCATGCTCGCCGCCGTCTCCTGCAAGGAAGCGGCCTGCTCTTCGGTGCGCTGGCTCAGATCGGTGTTGCCGGTCGCGAGCTCCTTCGCCGCGCCGCCGACCGCGCCGCTGCTTTCGCGCACGCGGCCCACGGTTTCGGTGAGGCGCGCGTTCATCGTCGCGAGCGCGCGCAACAGGTCGCCGGTTTCGTCCTTCGCATCGGCGACGATATGGCTCGTCAGATCGCCGCGCGCCACCGTCTGCGCGATGCCGACCGCTTTGCCGATCGGCGTCGTGATCGAGCGCGTGATCGCGATGCCCGCACCGACCGCGAAGAGCGCCGCGGCCGCGCAGAGCGCGATCAGCACGTTGCGTTGCATCCGATAGCTGGCCGCGTCAGCGCGCACGATGTCCTCGCGGCGCGCGGCGGTGTAGGTCGCGTAATCGTCGGTGGCCTTGACCAGTTGCGCGAGCAGCGGGCGGCATTCGTCGTCCATTTTTTGGATCGCCTCGTCGCGCTTGCCCGCGAGCGCAAGTCCGGCGATATTCGTCGCGACCGGCCCGTACAGGGTCTCCACGCGTCCCATCTCGGCGACGAGGCTCTTCGCCTTTTCGCTGGTATCGGTCGCGGCGGCGATCATGTCGTTCAGTTGCTTCAGGCGCGCCTGCACGTCCTCGTGCGCACGCGTGACGTTGGCTTTCTCGAGATCGATATCGGAAGGTTTCGTGACGAGCACGAGATTGCGCGCGGCGATGGCGCGCCGGTCGACGGCGGTGCGAAGCTGGCTGGCCACGTCGGCGCGCGCGTTGATGCCGTTCACGTAGTGCGCGAAGCCGTCTGACGCGACGGATAGCGCGCGCAGGGACATGCCTGCCACAAGCACCACCAATACGGCCAGAATACCGAATCCAGCAACCAGCTTGTTCTTGATCGTGATGTTCTTCAGGTTCATGTTTCAGGTTCTCTCAGGGTCCGTTCAAGGGACATACGGCGTCGTGCGCGCGCTTCGCGCGGACTGCCCCGCACGAGCGGACGTTTCGCCGCACCGGGTGCGTGACGCTCTTCCTGCTGATTACGGCCCGCCGGTTTGAGCTCTGAAGGCGAAAGATGCAAATAGTCCGCATTTTGTCCGGGCGCAGCGGTAAGCCCGTGCCATGAAGCATGATCACGCCAAGTAATTTTTTCCACCCTCATCGACTTCCGATTCCGATGCCCGACCTCCTCGACTACCGCACGCCCGATTTCGAAGCCGCGCTCGCGGCGCTCCCGCCCACGCCGGCGACCGGCCTCGCCACGAACGAAAACTACTGGGACGCGGTACGCGCCTTGTGGCGCCAGTCGGACGCGCTGATCAATCTGGAGAACGGCTTCTGGGGAGCGATGACCGAGCCGGTCAAGGCGATGTTCCATCACTGGACCGAACGCGTGAATCGCGAGACGACGCTGCTGATTCGCCCGCATCTGATGACGCTGTATCAGGGTCTGCGCGAGCGCGTCGCGAAGGAAATGGGATGCGCGGTCGAGGAAATCGAGCTGACACGCAACGCGACCGAAGCGCTGCTCGCGCTCATCAGCGGCTACAACCGGCTCTCTCCTGGCGACACCGTGCTTTACAGCGATCTCGACTATCCCTGCGGCAAGGACGCGATGGAATGGCTGCGCGAGCGGCGCGGCGTCACGCCCGTGCGCATCACGATGCCCGAGCCGGCGACGCGCGAGGCGGTGCTGCAAACCTACGCCAGGGCCTTGAGCGCGCACCCGCGCACGCGGCTCGTGCTGCTCTCGCACGTGTGCTTCGCGACGGGACTCGTCCTGCCGGTCGCGGACATATCGGCGATGGCGAAGGAAGCCGGCGCGGACGTGATCGTCGATGCAGCGCATTCGTGGGGGCAGCTCGACTTCGACGTGCCGGACCTGAACGCGCCCTTCGCCGCGCTGAATCTGCACAAGTGGATCGGCGCGCCGCTCGGCTGCGGCGCGATCTATATCCGCCGTGGACACGTCGCGTCGATCGATCCGTATCTGGGCGACCGGACCTGGCCCGCCGACGATATCCGCGCGCGCGTGCATACCGGCTCGCCCAACTTCGCCGCGTGGTTCACGCTGCCGGCGGCGCTGGACGTGCATCTGTCGATCGGGGCCAAGGCGAAGGAGGCGCGCCTGCGTGCATTGCGCGATGCCTGGGCAAAGCCGGCGCGCGAACTTCCCGGCGTACAGATCGTGACGCCCGACGATCCCGCGATGACCGCAGGCATCACCGCTTTCCGCCTGCACGGACGCGCGACGAAAGAGGGCTGCGATGCGATCGTCGCGGCGCTGCGCGAGCGCTTCGGCGTGTTCACGGTGACGCGCCCCGGTCCGGATGCGGGCGAAGTCGTGCGCGTGACGCCTGCCCTCTTCACGCGCATGTCGGACGCGGCGCGCCTGCTCGAAGGCATCGCAGCGCTCTCGCGCGAGCTGAAGTAGCCGCTAGCCCGCCACCGGCCGCGCGTCGAGGCGCTCGATCAAGCGTTCGAGCGCCTCCGAGCACGGCGCTTCGACTTTCAGCGCGAGGAGCGCATCGGCGCGCGTCTTGCCGATGTTGATCGCCGCGATCGGCTTGCCGCTCTTCGCGGCCCACTCGCAAAAGCGGTAGCCCGAGTACACCATCAGCGACGAGCCGACGACGAGCATCGCGTCGGCGGCTTCCAGCGAGCGCGCCGCGTCGTGGACGAGCGCGCGCGGCACGCTCTCGCCGAAGAACACCACGTCGGGCTTGAGCACGCCGCCGCAGCGCGTGCAGCCGGGCACGTCGAACGATGCGAAGTCGAGATCCTCGATGTGCGCGTCGCCGTCCGGCACCGCGGGCGCCGTAAGACCGACGAAATCGGGATTCGCCGTTTCGAGCATGCGCTGCACCGCTGCGCGCGTATGCCGCTCGCCGCAATCGATGCAGCGCACCCGCCCGATATTGCCGTGGAGCTCGATCACATCGGGATTGCCCGCGCGCGTGTGCAGCCCGTCGACGTTCTGCGTGACGAGCCGATGCACCCGCGAGCGCGCCTCGAGCGCCCGCAACGCGTGATGCGCGCCGTTCGGCTGTGCGTTCTGCACGACCGGCCAGCCGATGAGACTGCGCGCCCAATAGCGGCGCCGCGCGTAGTCCGAGCCGAGAAAATCCTTCAGCAGGATCGGCGCGCGGCCCGTGCGCTGGCCTTCGCGGTCGCGATAGCACGGAATGCCCGACTCCGTGCTGATGCCCGCGCCCGACAGCACGAAAAGCCGCGGATGCCGCTCGACAAATTCATGAAGCTGCTGCACGTGCAGTCCTTTTTACGTGTTTTTGCGGGGTTCGCTGTGATGAAAATATAAGGCGAAACCGCGCCCGCCGCTGGCCGCGATTCTGGCCTTACCACTTTCGCATTAATGAAATTGGCTTGACCAAATCGACCGGCATCGTTAGATTGTCGAACGCCCCACTCCAACGACATCACGAGACAAAGCATGCTGACCGTCATTTGCGAAACGCCCGGAACCCTGAAAGCCGAACAGCGCGAGAAGCCGCAGCGCGGCGAGAACGAAGTGCTGTTGCGCGTGAAGCGCGTCGGCGTGTGCGGCACGGACCTGCACATCTTCACCGGCAATCAGCCTTATCTGTCGTATCCGCGTGTGATGGGCCACGAGTTGTCCGGCGTGATCGAGGAAGCGGATCCGGCGAGCGGCCTGAAGGCGGGCGACACGGTCTACGTGATGCCCTATCTCTCGTGCGGCGAATGTATCGCGTGCCGTCAGGGCAAGACCAATTGCTGCGTGAACATCCAGGTGCTCGGCGTGCATCGCGATGGCGCGTTCACCGAATACCTGAATTTGCCCGCACAGTTCGTGCATAAGGCCGAGGGCGTCACGCTCGATCAGGCCGCGATGGTCGAATTCCTCGCGATCGGCGCGCACGCCGTGCGTCGCGCGGACGTGACGCCGGGCCAGCGCGTGCTGGTCGTCGGCACAGGGCCGATCGGCATGGCGGCCATCACGTTCTCGCGCCTGCGCGGCGCGAACGTCACCGCGCTCGACACGCGCGAAGACCGCCTCGCGTTCTGCAAGCGGGAACTGAAAGTGGATGCCACCGTGCAGATCGGCGAGCAGGACAAGCAAGCTCTGTCGGCGCTCACGAATGGCGAATTTTTCGATGTCGTCTTCGATGCGACCGGCAACTCGCGCGCGATGGAACGCGGCTTCGAGTTCATCGCGCACGGCGGAAAGTACGTGCTGGTCTCGATCGTGCCGGATCGCATCTCGTTCGCCGATCCCGAGTTCCACAAACGTGAGGCGACGCTGCTCGCAAGCCGCAACGCGACGCCGGAGGACTTCGAGACCGTGCTCGCGGCAATGCGCAAAGGCGAAGTGCCGACCGATGCGCTCAACACGCATCGACTGACGCTAAGCGACGTGCCCGAGCGCTTCTCGTCGCTGCTCGATCCGAAGGCGGGCGTCGTGAAGGCGATCGTCGAATGCTGATGGTTTGATCAGGGCGCGCCGCGCGCAAAACGCGGCCGTCCCTGCGCGTCGTGCCAGGGCTCCGCGCTCTTGCACCAGATTTCGTATTGCGGCGGATAGAGACCGGTTTCGTCGAAGATGCCGGTCGGCACTTCGATTTCGTCGACACCGTCGAACGCCAGATAGACCGGCGACCCGCACGTCGGGCAATGGTGCCGCTTGCCTGTGGTCGAACTCTCCCACGCCACCGTGTCGCCCGACACCTGAAACGCGTCGCGCGCAAAGATCGCATAGACGCCGAACGGCGCGCCGTGAATGCGCCGGCAGGTCATGCAGTGGCACAGATTCACTTCCTTCGGCTCGCCCGCGACACGCACGCGCACGGCGCCGCATGCGCATCCGCCTTCGTGAATCGGCCGAGAGTTCATCCGTCGTTGCTCCCGCAATCGACGCACGCCCGCGATCGATCGGGCGCGCTTCGACGATTCATCGCGTGAAGTAGCCGCGATTCTGCATGCACTCGCTGTAAGCGCGCCAGTAACGCGTCATCGGCGGCTCGGGCGGCGGCAGCGGCGGCATCTTCATGTCGCCGCCGTAAATCGCATCCGATGCGCCGGACGCGCCGGCCGCCATCGATGCGGGCATCGCGGGCATGCCGGGCATCGGACCGGATGCGCCGGGCAGCCCGGATGCACCGGAGACCCTTCCCGGCGGCAAGCTCGACGCCGCGATCGCCGCCGATGCGCCCGATGCCGGCGCAGCAGCGGACGCCGCCATCGCGCCCGACGCGCCCGACGGCAAGGGCGGCTCGACGGGGCGCGGCGGCGTGAGCACGCGCGTTTCACGCTGGGCATCGCGCGGCGGCGCCTGGGGCTCGCGCGCCACGTTCACTTTCGTCGTCTGATTGGCGTAGCCGTAGCAGGCGGCGTTATCGACGGATTGCTGCCACGCGCTCTGGCTGCGTCCGGGCACGGCGAGCGGCTGTTGCGCGAAAGCGGCGCCACACGCCGCGAGCAAGGCGATTCCCGCGTAAGTGGAAGGTCTCATTGGCTTGCAGTTCCCCGATGCGGTTTTATTAGTCGTTGCAGGTCGCACGCCGTTCGCGCATGCGCGAGCGGCGCGAGTCTGCGCCGGGCCTGCTGCCAAGGATACCGCGCCCGCGAAACCGTCCACGCCAGAAGCACCGGTATCTTCCGCCAATTTCCAGACACAAGGCGGCGCGGCGCACACTCGCCGGAAAAGCGCACATGTCAGAACTTCATGCCGACGCCGATACCGATGACCCACGGATCGATCTTGAGCGAGCCGAGATCGGCGCCGTCCGCCGACGCGCTCGTGCGCATCCAGATCTTTTTCAGATCCGCGTTGACGAAGAGATTTTTCGCCACCTGCACGTCGACGCCCGCCTGCAGCGCCGGGCCGAAGCTGCTGTGCCGGATCGACACCGGCGTATCGCCCGCTTTCAGCTTGTCGTTGTAGAAATACGTGTAGTTCACGCCCGCGCCGACATACGGACGCACGCGGCCCGCGTGATTGAAGTGGTATTGCAGGAGCAGTGTCGGCGGCAGCACGCTCACGCCGCCCAGCCCGCCGATGCTCGACGTCACCTGATGCCGCGACGTAGCCAGGATCAGCTCCACGCCGATGTCATCGCGGATCATGTAGGTGAAGTCGAGTTCCGGCACGATCGCATTGTTCACGTCCACGCCGAGCGTGCCGAGTGCGCCGCCCGCTGTCACATCGGGCTGGATGCTGATCGCGCGCAGGCGCACCAGCACGTCGCCGGCGTGGTTGCCGCCCGTCGAATCACTCGACGGCGCATCGCCCGCCGCGTGTGCCACGCCTGCAAACAAGGAGGCGCACGCCATCACCACTGCCCCGAAGACTTTTTTCATTTCTATCTTTCCCGCGTTAAAAGCGGGAATTTTCCCGGGCGGGGGCGCACACGCCATTGACCGCGCGCAAGGCATGATCGCGCGCGCTCGTCAGCGGCGACGAGGTTTGAGCGACGACAAGCCTGCGCTCGAACGCCGCAAACCGCGGGTCCGCGCTTTGCTAGATAAAGTTAAAGTACAAAGGGAGGCAGCAGATGAGACCCACACTCGGCACGCTCGGGCGCATGACGGGGGGTCTGCTCGGTGGCACGCTCGCCGTCGTGGCGAGCGCTCAGCAGGCGCCGCAAAAACCGAACAAGCTCGAATACGACAGCACGCCCGCGTATCAGGAGAAAAACGTCACGCCGCCTGCGGCAGCGGCCGCGAACGCCAGCGATGCACTGAAGACGCGGCCGGGCAAGACATCATCGGGCAAGGGCGCCGCGCCCGACCGGCCCAACGGCCTCGGCTTCGATGCGGGCGCGAGCGGCATGAGCAAGAAGCAATAGCCTTCGATTACGCGTCGCCTGGCTTGTCGGGCCACGGCCATGTCGAATAGCGCGATGGCTTTTCGGACGCGGCCTTGCTCTTCTGCTTCTGCCGAGCCGGCGCCTGCGCTTCATGCGCCGGAGCCGCGCTCTTCGCGGTTTCGGGCAGCTCCTCGCCGAACCACGGCACGTCCTTGCGCCGCTCTTCCACATAGGCGCCCCAACCCTTCGCGTTGTCTGCGAAGAGATCGTGCCTGACGGTGTTGGCGAGCAGTTGCCGATTCAGCGTCTCGTCGAGAAGCGCCTTCGGCCAGACGAAGAACGCGCCCGATGCGCGCCGGATGAAATCGCGCGGCGTCATCTTCTCGTCGATGAAGCCGAGCAGCGTGAAGCCAGCAAGCGCGTCGTTGCCCTTCACCGCTTCGCCGATGCTCGCGTATTCGTCGGCGCATTGGCTCAGGCAAAACACCGACTCCATCACGTCGCCGAGATGCAGCAGCAGCGCGCGTCGTTCGTAGGGATCCTGCGTGGCGGTCTCTTGTTTCGTCATTCGCTGTTCCGATATGTCGAGGGTGGATTCGGCGGCGCGCGCGCACTGCTGCACGTACCGCATCATCACGAAGTTTAGCGAACTCGGCGTGAGGCGTCGGCGTACAAGCGCGCCAATTACTTCGTGAAGCGCGTGCGGAAGCTCAGCCGATAGTCGTTCGGCGACACGCCGAGCCGCCGCGTGAAAACGAGCCGCATCCGATCGGCCGTGCCGAAGCCGCACTCGTATGCGACGGTTTTCAGAGGCGTGTCGCTGCTCTCGAGCATATTGCGGGCCGCGTCGACGCGCGCCCGTTCGACGAACTCATGCGGCGTCATCTGCGCGAGTTGCACGAAGGCGCGCGCGAAGTTGCGCTCGCTCATGCCGGCGACGCTCGCCAGTTGCGCGACCGACAGCCGCTCAGCGATGTGCTCCATCACATACGCCTGCACTTTCGCGACCGGCGAAGTCTCATCGGCGGGTGCGCTCAAGTACGGGCTGAATTGCGATTGCCCGCCGCGTCGCTGCGCGAAGACGACGAGGCGCTTTGCAACCGCGAGCGCGACCTGCGCGCCATGATCTTCCGCGACGAGCGCGAGCGCGACATCGATGCCCGCCGTCACGCCCGCCGAGGTGACGAGCCTGTCGTCGCGCATGTAGATGCGGTCCAGCTCGACGCGTGCGCGCGGAAAGCGCTCCGCGAGGCGCGGCGCGTTCTGCCAGTGCGTGGTCACATTGCGGCCGTCGATCAGGCCCGCGTGTCCGAGCGCGAATGCGCCCGTGCAGATCGAGCCGTAGCGCTCGCAGTGCGAGGCGACATCGGCGAGCCAGGCCGTCAGCCGCGAATCCGGCGCATCGGCGGGAAGCGCCGGGCCGCCCGCGACGAGCGCGGTGCCATAGCGCCGATGCGCTTCGTCGAAAGACAGGTCCGCGACGAGACGCGTGCCGTTCGACGCGCGCACGATGCGCTCTGCGGGACCGACGAGCGTGATCTCATATGCGTTCGATTGGGCAATGAAGCCGTTCGCTTCCGCGAACACATCGACGGGACCGGCCACATCGAGCGCCTGCACGCCCTGGAAGATTGCGATTGCGACTGTAGGCATCGAATGGAAGGTCCGTGATGAGCGCGCATGGCAGAAGACGGCGTGCGCTTGGCAGGGTTCGACGCGCCGTTTCGATTGAGACGTGAAGGCGTTTTGACGAGACTAAAGCCATCCGACGCGCTGCGCGATTTTAGCAACGCACCCGCATCCGCGTCGTCGATCGACCCACATCACGGAGCCATACTCATGAGCGAAATCATCGCAGGCATCAGGATTCCCGACAGCCAGATGGCGCGCGAAGCCACGCAACTCGTGCGCGATACCGAGCCCGATCTGCTCTACCACCATTCGCGCCGCGTGTTCCTGTTCGGCGCGCTCGCGGGCGAGCGCAAGCAACTGAAGTACGATCCCGAACTGCTGTATATCGGCGCGATGTTCCATGACATGGGCCTCACCGAAGCGTACAGCAGCGCGCACGACCGCTTCGAAGTCGATGGCGCGAATGCGGCGCGCGATTTCCTGCGTCGGCATGGCATCGGCGAATACGAGATCGAGCAGGTGTGGGACGCGATCGCGCTGCACACGACGCCCGGCATTCCGCAGTACAAGAAGCCGGTGGTCGCGCTGGTCACGGCGGGCGTCGAGATGGATGTGCTCGGTCTCGCCTACGACGAGTTCAGCGCGGATGAGCGGCGCCTCGTGGTCGCGGCGCATCCGCGCGAGGCGAACTTCAAGGAAGGCATCATCGACGCATTCGCCAAAGGCACGATCGGCAAGCCCGAATCGACCTTCGGCAATGTCAAGGCCGACGTGCTCGCGTTGAAGGACCCGAATTACAGACGGCTGAACTTCTGCAGCATCATCCTCGGGTCGGCGTGGAACGATCAGCCTCACGATCATGCGGCGTGCCGCGATCCGGCGCACCGCCACGCGTAGGTCAGCGGCACATGCGATACGGTCCCATGTCGACGTGAAAGTGCGTCTCGTGCAGCGCGTTGTAACCGGGGCCCAGCGCGGTGGCGAACGCATGGCACGCGCCTTCGTGAACGCGGCGCAGGAACTGTCCATCGGGAGAGGCCGCATCGCTCCAGCGCGCGAGCGTGATGCGGCGTCCGTCTTCGAGCACGAAGCCCGTCAGGTCGATGGCGTTCGCGCTCGCATGCTGGCTCAGCGCAGCGTCCTGCTGATGATTCACGTTGCGGCACGCATAGCTGCCGACATGCTCGATGCGCGCGACGCGCTCGCCGTAGATGTCGAGCGCGGCGGGCTGAAGATACTGATGCTCGAAATAGGCGATGCCGAGCGCGAGCGGACACGTCGCGAGAAAGGGCGAACTGATGCGCAGGTCTTCCATCTGCGTGACGCGCACTACGTCCTTGAGCGCACAACCGCCCGGCCCTGTTGCATCGGCCATCGCGCGATACACGAGACCGGAGCGCGCGAGCGCGGCGTCGCAGAGTGGCGCGTCGTGCATCGTGCGCCATAGCCTGAAGCGCGTGAGCGGACCTCGAGGCGCACGCACGTCGAGCGGGGCGAAGGGATCGTAGCGCTCGGACAGCACGATGCGCTTCGAGTACACCGCGTAGCCGAATGCGGCCGCGCCCACGAGCGACGCGAGCAGCAACCACGCGACGATGCGCGCGATCATGCGAAGCGCTTACGCGTCGCCGGTTGCGTGCGCGGCGTTCACGCGTTCCGCGAGCTTCGCGTCATAGCTCGAATGCACGTGCACGCGCTTCTTCTCGGGATACGCATACGAATAGGCCTTGCGCAACGCGAGCGACGCTTCATGGAAGCCCGACAGAATGAGCTTCTGCTTGTTCGGATAGTTGGCGATATCCCCGACCGCGAAAATGCCCGGCCGAGAGGATTCATAGTTCGACGTATCCACTTCGATGCGCCCGCCGCGCACATCGAGGTTCCAGGTGGCGATCGGGCCGAGCTCGGAGACGAGACCATAGAGCGCGACGATCTTGTCGGCGGCAATATCCGTCGAACCTTCCACCTGCTTGATGCGCGCGCCGCGCAGCGTGTTATCGGGCGCATCGAGCGATTCGATCATGCCGATGACGAATGCCATCTCGCCCGCGTCCACCGCGCGCTTCATCGTCGCAACCGAGTTCGCCGCCGCCGAAAAGCCGCTGCGCCGATGCACGAGCGTGAGCTTCTTCGCGATGTCCTTCAACGCGAGCGCCCAGTCGAGCGCAGAATCGCCGCCGCCCGCGACGATGACCTCTTTGTCCGCGAAATCCGCCACGCGCGAGACGCTGTAGTGCACGTCCTTGCCTTCCAGCGCGGCGACCTCGGGCAATTGCAGCCGCTGCGGCACGAACGCGCCGTTGCCGGCCGCGATCAGGATCGCGGCGCAGTCGACGGTCATGCCGCGTTCGGTCGTGACCGTCCAGCGATGATCGTCTTCGCGCTGCGTGACGGACTGCACGCGCTGATCGAGATGGATCGGCACATCGAAGGGGCGGATCTGCTCGAGCAGGCGATCGACGAGCTCGCGTGCGGTGCATGAAGGAATCGCGGGAATGTCGTAGATCGGCTTGTCGGGATAGAGCTCGATACATTGGCCGCCGATGCGCCCGAGGGTGTCGACGATTTGACACGTGAGGCCGATCACGTTTGCTTCGAAGGCGGCAAATAGGCCTACCGGGCCGGCGCCTATGATCAATACGTCGGTTTTTATCGCTTCGCTTTGAGATTCCATTTCGGTTCGCTTTCCTTTGCTTGCTGAATTTTTCAGCATTCTTCGGGTCACGATACAGAAAGGTTTTTGCGGGGGCAATGAAGTCCCTGTTTGCTTAGCGGCGATTTTTTTTCGCCGGATCCCGTTTTCTTGTTGGTTTATTAGCACTGCCCCTGTGCGGGGCGGCAGTCACTTTCTTTGCTGCTGCAAAGAAAGTAACCAAAGAAAGCAGCGCGATAGGCCCGCGGTCACACGCAGTTTGGCCATGCTTGCCATGTGATCGTGGGCTGCCTAAGTGTCGCCCTCATAGGC
>Ga0105251_10000165_pt1 | contig 68081 bp, 65 predicted proteins | sample KBSS64metaG_FD_80424 | JGI IMG/M metagenome (GOLD analysis project Ga0105251, IMG submission 80424) | Switchgrass rhizosphere microbial communities from Kellogg Biological Station, Michigan, USA - KBS S6-4 metaG | ecosystem: Host-associated > Plants > Roots > Rhizosphere > Soil | place...
GCAGTGCGAATCCTATCAAGTCCGTGCGCTTCACGCGAAGACGGTGGCGAAGGCGATCGCTGCAGAATAAGACATATCGGGTCAGGCTCGTTTGAGCCTGACCCGTCGGTCACAAACCAAATAGCTTTGCCGCGGAATATTTGGTGTCGAGATATTCCCAGTATTCCGCGACTTTTCCGTTCTCGCAACGATAGAAGAAATTGTAGAAGTTGCGATATTCCTCATCGGCGCGCACCGTTTTCGCCTCCAGGATGAAGCGTACGGCGACAAAATCGCCCTCCGCAATCGCGCTCTGTATCGTGATCTTGACCGTACCCCGCTGATAAAGCTGGTCGTGAAAGCAGGTCCGGATCTCGTTGACGATCGAATCACGGCTGCAAATCACCTCGGATCCGTGGACGCCGTCATCAGTCAAATGGGACGGCGCGACATAATGCTGGATCACATTTTCCGCCAGACAATCGGCGATGCCTTCCAGATCGAAAGCTGCTACCGATTCAAGGTATCGGCGAACGACCGCCCTGTTCGTTTCCCGAACATCCGGCTGGGCCAAGACTTCTGCTGTGCTCATGCTTCCTCCTCATTTCCATCGTCGTTTTGCGATAGGGCTAACCGATGCGATCCCATTCTTCAAAATAGGTATATTGATTGTTATCGACGGTCATAGATCCCCAGACTTTCACATTGTCCGGAGTGATCTTGAAATGTTCCGATCCCGCAAAGCTATGATCGGGCGCAAAATAAGGGTCGCCGCCCATCAGTTCGTCCAGCTGGAAAAATCCGATGATCGTCATCACGCTGCCGTCGTCGTCCCAATGGATGGGCCGTGGTTTGCCATCGAGCGCTCTGTCTAGCGTCCATTTCCGCCTGGAGCCGTTGAGATAGACAAGTCATTACGAATGATCAGCCGGTTATCAGCAACCACAATGTCCTGCGTTTGACTTTGCCAGATCTGGCCATGTAGCGGATCGCTGAATACTGCGGTCTTGCGTTCCATCGCCCTCGCCCGGTCCACCCATCGATCTTGCGAAACGAGGAATCGGCCGAAGCAGCCGTGGCAATATTCATACGATCCTCTCGATTTTATTGTTTGCGAAAGTCTATAGGTCCAGTCGCATCCTCACAAACGCAGATTGCATTGCTGCGGCAGTTTTCGGTTGTTTTACCGTCCGTTCTTGAAGTGCTCCGGAAAACCCGCCATCTGGAGGAAAAGATACGGAGACTGCCTGATGAATCCTTTGCGCATTGAGCAGATGACGATCTTCGATGTCGAGCCTGCTGAAGTGGTGACGATCGCCGCCGAGCTCGCGGTACCGAACGTCAGCTTCTTCACAACACAGGGCATGCCCGAAGCACGTCGCGTCACGAAGCACAATATTCGCAGCGTAATGGAACGCCTCCACAATACGCCGGTAACCGTCGATACGGTCGAATGCTTCGTGTTAGGCTCAGACGCTCTCGCGATGGAGCATGAAATAGCGCTCGCCGCCGAGCTGGGCGCCAGCGCGATCACCTCCATAAACGTGTACGAAAGCGACGAAGACCGATCGGCCGAGCAACTGGCAGGACTGTGCGCGCTCGCCGCCCGCTATGGCCTTTTAGTCAGTCTGGAATTCATCTCCATGGGCACGACCAGAACGCCCGCGCAAGCGCTGCGCGTCGTCCATAAATCGGGCGCATCCAACGCGCGTATCACGGTCGATCTACTGCACGTGATGCGTACAGCCACGCCATTTTCGGAAATCTCTGCGCTCGATCCGGCGCTGATCAGTTCCATCCAGATTTGCGATGGGCCAGAACAGATCGATGACAAAGAGTTGATCGAGGAGGCAAGCTATTCCCGCATGATCCCCGGCACTGGCGCCTTTCCACTTGCGGCATTTCTCAAGAGCATTCCTGCCACAGTTCCCATGGGCGTCGAAGTGCCATTGCGCGCCCTGCGCGAGGGAGGAATGTCGGCCCGCGACAGGACACGGCTGGTAGTAGAGGCCGCGCGCGCACTGCAGCAATCCGTCAGGCGCTGAATACCGCCTTGGGAATATGTGTGATCCGGCAGGCGAGATCCGCTTCGCCTGACGCCACGACATAATGATCTCCTCCATCCACGATCCCGGTCGTGAAAACCACATCCCGGATGTACATCTGATCGTCGATCGGCTGGGTAAGTTCGGGATTGGCCTCAAGCAGGGGGCTGTCGGACGTACGAACAACCTTCGATGGATCGTCCTTCGCCAGAATGGTCCAATAGGTCCGATAAATCCCGACAATTTCCTTGGGCTCGACGCCATGCCACAGGGTGAGCCAGCCATCATCGGTCAGGATGGGTGGCGCGCCGCCTCCCATTCGCGCCGTCGCCACCGTGGCCGCGTGCGGGCGTATTCCGGGTTCGACGTGTGGCTTCCAGTACAGGGCGTCTGGCGATGAAGCCAGATTGATAGACGGTCCTGCGCGCCATTCGCTCCCCGGCGGATAGGCGAAATAGAGATCACCCAACGGACGCGTCTGTGCCCAATACTGCCCGCCAATGAGCCCTTCAAATATCAGCATGTCCTTGTTCTGATGATCAAGCACGATGCCCTCAAACGTCCAGTCCAAGGCATTTTTCGAGGAATAGAGGGTGGTCGAGTGCCGTTCGGGGCTCACCGAGCACGTCGTCATCAGATAGCGGTTAGCGACCTTGCTTATCCGCGCATCTTCAATCCCGTAACATTGGAAGCTACCCTGCGGTGCAATTGCTCGGTCATAGTGGACGGCCGTCACCGTAAGGCCGTTGGGTGTGAGTTCCACCGGCAGGAGCCAGGAAAGCGACGTAAGCGCCATCACCTTCCAGCCGCCGCCATGAAGCAGGAACTTTCGCGGATCTGACGTATCCACCAGCTCTAGCGGCCATGCATCGCGGACATAACGGCCGTCCTCCGAGCGGATCGCGTGGACATGCCCATCTCGTATGGGATGCCGCAATGCCTCGGCAACCCGAACCATCAGCAGCAGGTTGCCATTGGGCAGCCTGGTTAGACCGGGATTGAACGCGCCCAGCACATAGGTTTCGGCGTCCAGATGCCCCGCCAGTGGCGAGCGAGACAGATCGACATCCGCCGGAAGGAACACGAGCTGATCGACGGTTAAATTCAATTACTTAGCCCTAGAAAATAATGCCGTCAGGGCTAATACACCGTCGGCTGTGATTTGGCCTCAGTCCAAAACGCCGAAGCGCAAAAAGCCAATCCACTTCCTGAACCTCTCTGGCTTAGGTTTGACGGGGGTGTGCGTCGCCCGCCATGCTTCAAGCTGTTTTCGCCGATGAATTGCGCTGATATCCACCGCACTCGGATCGTACGGCAACCGTTGAACGAGAGGCATTCCCCATGCTCCCCAAAAAAACGCCCGCGAAACGCGCAAGCAATAAAGCCTCAACGATCCATCCCTGAACTTGCTCCATTGAACGGCATTTGCCTTACAATAATTTCTCGCTGTTTAATGCTGGCCCGCTTTGGCAACGAACCGGCGTGAAGCACGCCACCGCCATATTGTGTTTCGCAGGCGAGGAAGCCTTGGTTTCTATACTGTAAAGGGAGGCGAAGCGTGAAAAGTGGCGGGACTGCTGTATGGGTAGCCGTCGCTGGCTCGCTCTTGCTGCTGGCGGGATGTGCTGCGCGGGAAAAGCCGCAAGCAAACCCTGCGCCCGCACTGATAGCCAAGCCTGTTCCACCGGGTGGGGCGTCGCCTGGTCTCACAGTACCGGAAGCGGGATCGGATGGCCGCTATTCCACCATCAACAGCGGACTAAAATCTGCTGAAGCGGTCTGGCACGTAAGAGCCGCGTTGAATGTCGCGGCGCTCAGCTGCGGCGGTGCAAATGGCGCGGCGATAACCCAGCGCTACAACACATTGCTGAAAAGCAGAAAACAGCTGCTCGCCGATGCCTATCGGAGCGAAAGAGCGCGCTTTGGCGCATCGAACGGTTCCGCAGAACAAGCAGCATTGGACGGTCACATGACCAAACTCTATAATTTCTTCGCACAGCCGCCCGCACAACAGGGTTTCTGTATCGCAGCCGCGAGCGTTTCCGGTAAACTGGCAACGGCCTCGCCCGCCAATTTCTCTACTGTAGCGGAAGGCAGCCTCGAACGGCTGGAAGCACCGATCCTCAATTTTTATCGGGATTACGCGGAATACCGTCGAGAATTGGCTGCATGGAAAGCCAATCCGAACGCCAGCCACATGGCGTCCACGATGCAGACAAAATCTCTGTCGGTGGCGACACGCCCCATTGCGGCGGACTGGCGCATCCAGCTGGGCGCCTTCACCGGCCGCTCGGCCGCGGAAGCGGCCTGGGAAAAGGTGAAGACACGGCTACCTGCCTTGAAAGAATACCGGCCAATTTACGAAGAGGTGACAGGCAGGTCGGAGTTGGTTCGCCTTCAGATCGATTCAGCTGACGACCGCGCCGGTGCGCTGAAACTCTGCGCAACGGCTGCAGCGGGCGGATTCGATTGCCTGCCCGTGGGGCGTTGATCCCCATCAAAGGGTTTTGGCGAGAGCCTCGAGCCGGTCAGCGCATTTACCCCAACCTTCGTGAAAACCCATTTCTTCGTGGGTTTTCTTGTCGTCTTCCGACCAATGCGCCGCGCGGGCGATATAACGTGTCTTCCCGTCCTCATCCTCGAAGGTGACCGTAGCCGTCATGAAAGGCTTGTCCGAAGGCTTCCATGCTTCCGTGTAGGCGTCAGTAAATACGAGGCGTTCGTTTTCGACCACCTCGAGATAGACGCCTCTGTTCGGAAATTCGTCGCCGTCCGGGCTGCGCATGACGATCAGGCTCGCTCCACCTGGGCGCAGATCGAGCTGCGCTTCGGCAATGGTCCATGGTAACGGCGCGAACCATTGCTTGAGCAAGGCAGGGTCAGTCCAGGCGCGGTAGAGCTTCTCCCTCGGGACGTCCATCAGGCGTGAAAGCACGAGTTCGTTTGTATCGTTGGTCATCATAGTCTCCATAGTCGGGCTCTAGTGTCAGGATGAAGACGTTGTTGGATCACGCGATCCGACAGAGGCGCAAATTTTCACATGCGCCTTTCAGTTTGCTGACAGCCGCATTCCCACACCGTTCAGGCGCATCATGCGATTCCTCCCATCAGCGTCGGTATTTATCAATTCCGGCGCGCAGGTTTTTTAAAGGAGCAGAGTTATGCGCAAAACAATCATTGTTGGTCTGATGGCGGCAACAATGCTGCCAGCCATGGCATCCGCACAAACCCACGAATTGCGCAAGGATCGCCAGGACATCCGTCAGGAGCAGCGCGACGTAAACCGCTCGGTCCGTCGCGGCGACAGCCCACGCGAAGTGCGCGATCAGCGCAATGATGTACGGGAAGCGCGCCAGGAATATCGTCAGGACTGGCGTGACTATCGCCAAAATCATCGGGATGTCTATCGCCAGCAACGATATGTGGGGCCAAGAGGCTATGCCTATCGCCCGGTCGCGGTAGGCTATCGTTTCGCGCCAGTCTATTACGCCCGCAATTACTGGATCTCCGACCCTTGGCGCTATCGCCTGCCGGCAGCAGCGGACAACCGGCGATGGGTCCGCTACGGCAATGATGTAGTGCTCGTGAACATTCGTACCGGCCGCGTGATTGACGTCAACCGCAACTTCTTCTGGTAGCGTAGTTCAAGCACTGCCCGGATGGTGTCATGCCGTCCGGGCTAGCTTGTAACACCCCTGTAAGCAGCATAGAACGCGTGGCATGACACCCAGGGAGCACAATCATGCCAAGAAAGCTTCTGTTCGTGACCACAATGGCGGGAACACTCACACTCGGCGCCTGCACGGAGGGGACACGCCCCGCTAGCGCCTCGCAAGTACCCGCCGCTGCAAACGCCGCTCCCGTCGCAGCTGCCAGTGCCGACGAGCGACTCAAGCAACTGTTCACGGACAGCGACGAAGCATCCCTGAAACGCAACCCTGTCAACGCGCTGTTCCGCGGGGACATGCGCTACGCTGATCGGCTGGGCGACTATGTGAGCGACGCGTATTTCACCGCGGAGCGCAAGGCTGGCGAGGACGATCTTCGCAACCTGGCGGCAATCGACCGCTCGCAGCTCAATCCCACCAACCGGATCGCCTATGATGTTTTCAAGTGGCAGACCGAATTGACGTTGAAGGGCCTGCAGCCCGATATATTGGCCCTTTCCGTCGTCCGCCCGCTCGATCATTTCGCCGGATGGCAGGTTTTTTATCCGGACATTGCATCAGGCGAAGGCGCCGCGCCCTTCAAGACGGTCGAGGATTACGAGAACAATCTCAAGCGCACGCATGAATATGTAACGCTCCTCGATGCCTCGATCGCCCGCTTCCGCGAAGGCATGGCGTCAGGCGTCGTGCAGCCCAAGCTGGTGGTGCGCAACATGATCGAGCAGTTCGACCTGCAAATCGCACAAGGGGTGGAAGGCTCCACCTTCTATGGTCCGATCAAGAAATTTCCGGAAACTGTCTCGCCGGCCGATCAAACGCGATTGAGAGCCGCATACGCGGCGATGATACGCGATGACATCATCCCCGCTGACACCCGCATGCGGGATTTTTTGAAGAACGAATATCTGCCGGTTGCGCGGGAAGGCGTCGGGCTTTCAGCCATGAAGGGCGGGGATAGGGTCTACGCCTATCTGATCGAACAAAACACCACCCTCCCGCTCACCGCCGACTATATCCACAACCTTGGGCTCAGCGAAGTCGCCAGGATCAAGGCGGAGATGGAAAAGATCAAGGCTAAAACGGGCTTCAAGGGCACGCTGTCGCAATTCTTCGATTATCTGCGATCCAACAAGCAGTTCAAGTTCAGCAGCAAGGAAGAGATGCGCGATACGTTCCTCGCCATTGGCAAGCGGGTCGATCAACGTATTCCGGAGCAATTTGCCCTTCTCCCCAAGGCACCCCTTGAAATTCGCCCCGTTCCCGCGTTCCGCGAGAAGACCGACGCAGGTGGCTCCTATCAGCAGGGAACACCGGACGGGACACGTCCCGGCGTTTTCTATTACAACGCCTATGACCTCCCTTCGCGCAACAAAAGCGGCAGCGAAACACTGTATTTGCACGAAGCCGTGCCGGGACATCACTTCCAGATCAGCCTTGCGCAAGAGAATACAGACCTGCCGAATTTCATGCGGTTCGGCGGGAATACCGCCTATGTCGAGGGATGGGCGCTCTATGCGGAAACGCTGTGGAATGTTCTCGGCATGGAGACAGACCCCTATCAGCGCTTCGGCGGGCTGAATGACGAGATGTTGCGAGCCATGCGATTGGTCGTCGATAGCGGCATCCACGCCAAGGGCTGGACCCGCGACCAGGCGATCAAATATATGCTCGCCAATTCGGGGCAAAGCGAAAATGATGCCCGTACCGAGGTGGAGCGCTACATCGCTATTCCCGGACAGGCGCTTGCCTACAAGATCGGCCAGCTGACCATTCTCAAAATGAAGGCGAAGGCGCAGGCTGAACTCGGCGCAAAGTTTGACCCGCGAGCCTTCCATGCGGAGGTGCTTGGCACCGGCGCCCTGCCAATGACCGTACTGGAAGCCAAGATCGAAGCCTGGATCACTGCACAAAAGGGGTGAGGATAGCGGGAAGGCTGTCACCCCCTCCCAGGTTGGCCGCGCCACTCCTCGGGGGGGAACGGCGCGGCCGACGAACACATTTCTGTGCCCGTCAGTCCGAAAGGGGGTGGACCGACGGGATAACGCATGGATCGGGCTTTGGTTCGACGGGGTAAAAACTAGGCAAAATGCTTTCGCCCGTGGGCGGTGGATTTGGGGCTACACTACACCATCCCGTGCGATCTCGGCTACCAGCCAACTCCTGAAACGGCGAATCTTGGTCACGTTCCGGCGATATTCGGGATAGACCAGCCAATATCCGTAGCCCAGGGTTGAAATCTGCTCGAAAGGTCGAACCAACCGGCCTTCCGCAAGATCGTTCCGCCAGAAAAAGGGCGTCAACATCGCGATACCCTGGCCGGCTATGGCGGCGTTGCCTTCATGGGCCTGCGAATCCAGCCGAATACCAGGCCGGATCGGACCGGCGGGCATCTCAATCCCCGCTTCCCGCAACCACCAGGGCCACCACGGATCGTGTGCACTGATTTGCGGCAGATGGAGCAAATCTTCGGGTTTCAGGGATCCACCATGCGCTGCCAGAAAACTTGGACTGCACATGGGCGTGAAGAGCACCGGCAAGAGCAATTCGGCGACAAGTCCAGGCCATTCGCCATCCCCATGCCCGCTGCGGACCGCGACATCGACATCCTCCCGTGCAAAATCGACGATATGATCCGACGCAAGCAGGCGCACGCCCATTTCGGGATGGGCAAGCTGGAATGAACCGAGCCGCCACGCGAACCATGCATTGGCGAAGGTGTTCGAAGTACTGATCGTCAGCAGGGTTTCATCATCGGCCCGAACACTCGCGAATGCCTCATCGATGGTATCGAATGCCTGGGACAGCTTGACGGTGATGCGCCGCCCAGCCTCCGTCAGTGCCACCCGCCGTTTTTCCCGCCGGAACAGTGCTACGCCCAATCGCTCCTCCAGCAACTTAATCTGATAGCTTACGGCCGCCTGAGTCATCGACAATTCAGCGGCCGCCGTCGTGAAGTTTTCATGACGAGCAGCCGCTTCGAACACACGAACGGCAGCCAAAGGCGGAATTCGACGCATGGTTAATCATAAGCCTGGCTTGTCATGTCCGTCTATCGTTTCGTTAGCAGCAGAACGAGCAAAAGAGCATCTGACCTTCGTCAAACACATTTGTTCGAAGGATCGCTGACATGACTGATCACCCCGGCGAGAGCCAGATCTGGGCCGACCACCACACCGAATGGTCCAAATTTCCTGTGATGCTGTACCGCTCGGTTTCCGAAGCATTTGCGGCACTTAACCGTGTCCAGTTTTCGGCCCCCTGGCGGCAGGATCAACGGGCGCCCGCATGCGTCAAGAAGCAAGGATAAAACCCGTCCCGCGTCTTCGCAACGTTCGCGCTGATTTGCTTTTTGCTTTTATCCGGCAGAAGCTAACCGTGCAGATAACGAAGATGCGGGAGCGGCGTTAATGATCAGAATCGAAGGCGGTGAACGGTCGCCAGGCAAAAAGCTGCTCTTTGCCATCCTGGTCGCGGTACTGCTTGCAATACCCCTCTTCACCGTCTGGCTGCTGATCTATGATCGCCAATCGCAATCGGACACCGCGCGGGAATCGATCGCGGAAGGGTGGGGCGGCCCACAAACGATCGCCGGCCCGCTACTTGTCATTCCCTATCTCGGCGCGACCAGCGAAACGGTCGAGGAAGCGGGCAAGCAGGTCACCCGAACACGCCAGATATGGCAGGAACTGACGCTGGCGCCACAGGCTGCGGAAATCACGACGAGCCTGCGGCCGGAAGCGCGCAAGCGGTCAATCTATGAAGTCGTGGTTTATGAAGCGCTGGCTGCTGGCAAAGCACGTTTCGCAATACCCGACGATCTCAACCGGCTCGGCATACCCATGGAGAGCCTGGCATTCGACCGTGCAGAAATCCGCTTCGGATTGAGTGACGCGCGCGGGCTCTTCGGCGCGCCGCCAAGGGTGACGCTAGCCGGCAAGACACTCTCACTCCATCCCGGTCACGGTACCAGTGCCACCAGCAACGCAGGCTTTTTCGCATGGATAGATGTCAGCGCGCTGCCCGGCGCGCCGATCACCGTCGCATTCGATTATCGATTTCGGGGGAATGGCAGCCTGACACTGCATCCGCAGGCAGGCGATACGCATTGGTCGATTAAGTCGACGTGGCCTCATCCGTCATTCCAGGGCGGCTTCCTTCCCGTGACCCGGAGCGTCGATACCAAAGGATTCACGGCCGAATACAGGATCGGGAATTTGGCGCTCGGGACGTCACTGATATCGAGCGGTGAACCCGTTGGCGATTCTACGCCAAGCCGTTCAAGCAACACCTATGCGCCTCCCACCGGGGCCTATGAAGCGCGCGTTGACCTCGTCCAGCCTGTCGATCTCTACGCGCAGGTAAGCCGTGCAGCGAAATACGGCTTCCTGTTTATCGGCTTCACTTTCCTCGCATTTCTGATGTTTGACGTCATCGGCGGCGTTAAGGTTTCAACCGTAGAATATCTGCTGATCGGCGCCGCGCTCGTGCTCTTTTTCGTGCTCTTGCTGGCCTTTGCCGAGGTAATCGGCTTCACGGCGGCATATCTTCTGGCGAGCGCGGCGATCATCGGCCTCATCACCGCATACTCAGCCGCCGTACTGAAGAGCTGGCCAAGGGCGAGCTTTGTCGCCGGTTTGCTCATCGCACTCTATGCCGTTCTTTATGTGCTGCTCAGCCTTGAGGCCTACTCCTTGTTGATCGGATCAGTGATGCTGTTCGTAGCGCTGGCTTCAGTGATGTACGTCACCCGCCGGCTGGACTGGAGCGGAAGGCAAGTCGTGGAAACGGCGGGGGACTGAAGATGCCGATCACTGCCCTCCTCGTTGCCGGGCGCAGGCCCGGTATCGATCCGCTTGCCGCATATTTCGGTATCGAGGACAAGGTTCTGATCCCGGTCAACGGCGAAGCTATGCTATCGCGCGTCGCCCGCACGCTCGTCGATCATCCAGCGATCGCGCGCGTCGTCATTCTTGCGCAGGAGCCTGACAGGCTGCTAGCGGCCGTACCGTGGATGCAGAAGCACGAGCGCATCACGACAAGCGCTGGAGGTGCGTCCGTAAGCAAGGCGGTAGCACAAGCGGTTCGCGCTTATGCGGATGGCTTTCCGTTTCTGCTTACAACCGCCGATAATATTTTGCTCGATCACGTGATGATCGACGCGTTTATAGCGGGTGCATCATCTCACGACCTTGCCGTTGCACTGGTCGAGCGTCAGACATTGCTGGCCGCCTATCCCGCATCCCAGCGCACCTGGTTACGCTTTCGCGATGGCGCATGGTCGGGAGCAAATCTCTTCTGGTTCGGCGACCCCCGTGTCGATCAGGTGCTTGCGTTATGGCAGACCATCGAACAGCAGCGCAAGAAGGGCAGCGCCATCATTCGCGCTTTTGGGCCAGTCATGTTGGTCATGGTCGGGCTTCATCTGCTCACGATCGATCAGGCAATCGCGCGTGCGGGCCGACGGTTCGGGCTTGATGCGATACCCGTAGCGCTTCCCTTTGCGGAGGCGTGTATCGACGTCGACAAGCCGGACGATCACCAGCTTGCATCAGAAATATTGGCGCGCCGCGTCGGACCACGCTAGGAGCGCGCCATGTCGATCAAGAAGACTATCATCCTCAGCGCCGGCCAGGGTTCGCGGCTCCTTCCGCTGACCCAGGATCAGCCTAAATGTTTGATCCCTTTTGGCGGCAAGACGCTGATCGAATGGCAGATTGCCGCATTGGCGGCCAACGGTATAGAACACATCGTCGTCGTGACCGGTTTTCGCACCGAGATAGTCGAAGCGCATCTGGCCCGAATCGAAGGTCCGCGAATTCACGTTCGCTTCAACCCGTTCTTCCAGGTCGCGGACAATCTGGGTTCCTGCTGGATCGCGCGCGATGAGATGGATCAGGATTTCATCATCCTCAATGGCGATACCCTGGTGTCTCCCGCCATCATCGCGACACTCATCGCTCAGAGCCAGGCGCCGATCACCGTCACGATCGATATCAAATCGAGCTACGATGACGACGATATGAAAGTGAACCGGGAGGGCACCCGGCTCATCGCGATCGGCAAGACCCTGACGCCCACGGAAAGCAATGCGGAATCGATCGGCATGCTGGCGTTTCGCGGCCGTGGCCCGCAGATATTTCGCGATCAGGTGGATCGCATGATGCGCACCCCGGACGGGGTGAAGCGCTGGTATCTCCGCGCGATCAACGAGCTTGCACCGCAGGACGTGGTAGGTGTCGTTTCTATTGCCGAACTCGAATGGGCGGAAGTCGACTTTCCGGCCGATCTCGAAATTGCCGGCGCGCTTGCCAACAGATGGGCGACCGGCGCCTTCCGCTGATTACTGCCAGACGACGCCGATCCAGCCTACGAGCTTTTCAATTTCCCGGGTGTCGAGCGCACGCGCCTCGCCAAGCTGGGGCGGTTTCGGCCAGCCTGCATCTTCAACGCTGACGCCTTCGGCGGATCGCTCGCCTTCATAGCGCGGGATGACGTGGAAATGGACGTGGGGATCGACCATCATCAGCATCAGATAGTTGATCCGCTGGTAATGGACTGCCTGCATCAGCGCCATTTCAATATGTGCCGTAACGGTCGACAGTTCGGCGAACGCGTCCGGTTTCAGCGCCGAAAAGGCGGTTACATCCGACTTCGCGGCCAGAACCAGCGATCCCAGAGTGGGTTGCGCCGGCCGAAGCAAAACCAGCCAATGCGCATATTCGCGGATGAGCGTCGCCGGGTATCCGAATTTGCGAATGGTCTCGTTCATCTGCTCTCCAGCCATGAGTTTATTGCTCCGCCCGTACCGGTCCGAACTTCCGCCTGAACGTAACGGACCGCGTGAAACAGCAAGGAAAGCAGCGTCCAGACAGCGACCAGTATGAGTCCCAGATCAGGCCGGCCTGCCAATGTCGCGAAGAACAATATCACCATGTTCGGATTCCTGCGCGCAGTGATCAGGCGGAAATCCGAATCGATCTTCTCCCAGACATGGATATGCATGCCGAAGCGGCGCATGAAAGCGCCCTCGACGAGCCGTTGCACGACATAGCCGACGAGGATGACGGCAAGCACCCAATTCTCGGTAAATGCGCCGAGGGGGCGTCCATAGACGGTCAGTCCGATCGCCCAGGCGTACCACCAGAAGGGCGGATGGACCAGATCGATGCCATGATCGAACACATCGCCCCATTTTGAAGAGGTAATCGTGCATCGCGCGAGTTTTCCGTCGACGGTGTCCAGCACCATGAAGACGAAGCCCGCCAGCATCCCGGAAAAATATTGGCCATGCGCGAAGAGGATCGTTGCCCAGACGCACAAGATGGCGCCAACTGCAGTAACCATATTGGGACTGATCCCCAGCCGTGCGGCCCACCGCGTCAGGACGAGCGCAAGTTCCGGCCACAGATATTTGGTGAGGACATCCGTGACGCCCTTGTACGCGCCGTAGTAGCTCTGCCGCTCAAGTATGCGAGCAGTGTCCATTGTCAGCCGCCCGATGAAGGGAGTCTCGCGTTTACGAAGTTCGCGATTTTCCAGCTGTATCCCGGACGTCGTCTCGATCTGCGTCAGTCCACTGACGGATACTGTCTGCTGACTTTCCATCGCTTCGCGGAGTGCCGTTTCCTGCTCCCGTCCTGTACAATTAGCCAGAACGGGAATACCATCGACCGTCAGCACACTTGCAGACTTTTCTGCGATGAGCTTGAGCCACTGCCAATCGAAGACGTAATGGTCGTTGGCCAGGATCGGGCCGGAACCATCGACCTTTATGCTCCCCGCCTTTGCCTCGACAATCCGGGCGAGGCGCTGCTTTGCCGTCAGTCCCCAAAGCCTCGCATCGTTCTCACCCACATTCTGCACGTCAATCTGGTGCACTATTCTGTCTTTCTGTCAGTCGGCAATTGCTTGTTGCTATTGTCATTTGAGCATTCGGCTTTTGTGCTTACGCTAATGTAAAAAAGGCTCTATTCGGCTGTTATCCGTGACGCCAGCGCTTTTGTTGCGAGGTTTCCTGGAAAGCAGCGCGGTTACGCAAGCCGCAATTTTCGCGCCGTTTTACCAAGCGCTTTTTTGTCGGAGGCCGACAGGCCGGTTCGCGCCGCCAGCCATATTCCACATGGACAGAGAAAGATGCCGAGCGCGATATGCAATGGATTAGGCATGACTGCTGAAACTGTCATCGTAAACACGATAACCGCGCCAATGGACAGGGTAACCAGGGCTGTCCGGATAAACGGCGCGTGGAATGGGTGGATGCCCTCCGTCCACCACAGCTGAACCATAGGCACGATACAGGAAATGCTCACGCCGGTCGCTACGGCGATAGCCATTCCATTGATGCCGGCGGCCGGCAGTAAAACCACCCCGATGATTGTGGCGGCAAGCAAACCCAGAAAACTGCCTACGAGCGGATGATGGTAGCGGCTCAAAACCGTTTGAATCGATGAGGCCTGCCCAAAAATGGCCTCTATCATACGGGCCAATGCCAGCACGATGAGGGCCCAAAGCGCTGCGGTTGCTCCGGGTCCGAACAAGCCCAATATCGATTTTCCGCCCCCGATCACGACGCACACGATCGGCATGGCCACAAGTACGGAAAGCCGCGTGGCAAAGCCGTAGATCTCCACGACATAGCGCTTGTCATGGCCAACCGTTTCGGAGGCCAGCGGCGCCATCACATAGGAGAAGGCCATTCTCACCAACTGAATCAGGCTCGCTATCTTGCGCGCGATTGCGAACAGGCCGGACGCGCTGGCGCCGGCCGCACCGGGAATGATCACGTTCAGGATGAGCGGAGGCGCATCAGCGAACAGGCGATTGATGATATTGGACGGAAGAACAGATACGCCAGCCAGCAGAACCGCGACAGGGCCTCTCCCATTTTCGCGCGGTCGCGTGAACACCAGCCGCAAATCATAATATTGTGAAAGCAGACGCACCGAAAACGCACACGTGATCGCAAGCGAGCAAATGTGCGCGATCAACAAGCCGAGCGTGTCGACGCCACAAGCCCACAACAGCGTGGCGATGATCATCCGGATGACCTGTTCCCATAATATGCGCAGTCTTATTTCGGGGCCAAAGGCCTTGCGGGCACGCAGCGCCGACGTCGAAACCTCGAGGAAGGCCCACAACGGCAAAGCCCAGGCGAACACCGCGATACCGGTTACAAGCCCTGGCTTATCGTCCGCCGATACGTTGATGACCTGGCCGATATAAGGCGCAAAGAAACTCACCAGGATTGCAATTACGGTACAAGGCGACAGGCTCCACAATAATGCGTTGCGTAGCGCATCTGCGCGCGCCGCATCACTGCGGGCTTGCGGAATGACGCGTTGCAGCGCGCTTGTCATCCCGAGATCAGCGATATTTTCGACAAGGTTCACGGCGGACCACAGCACCATATAAAGACCGTAGGTCGGCAATCCGAACAGCCATACATAGAGCGGCTGGGACACGACCTCGATCATCGCACCCGCCCGTGCGAGCAGAGCTGTGCCCGCGCCCTTCGCGAGATGGCGTGAGGTAGGGGGGTTGGCATCCCACTGCGGTATTGGATCGGTTTTCGGCATGTTTGCGTCGCTTCTTACGCGCGTGCCCTCGTTTGAGCGAGCAGGGAAATGGCGCGCTGCGGTGTTCCGGCATTGAGCCAAGCGTATCTATTCGCTATCGGCTCAATGCCAGTACAGGGAATTATGATTCATGGCCGAATTCGCACTGCCGAAAAACAGCAAGATCTCGAACAAGGGAAAGAAGCATAAGGCTTCAACCGACGGATCCAATCTCCGTACGTTCAAGATTTACCGCTATGACCCGGATTCGGGCGAAAATCCGCATTACGACAAGTTCGAGCTGGATCTCGACGAATGCGGCCCGATGGTGCTCGATGCGCTTATCAAGATCAAGAACGAGGTCGATCCGACGCTGACGTTCCGTCGCTCATGCCGTGAAGGCATTTGCGGTTCCTGTTCAATGAATATGGACGGCCGCAACGGCCTAGCCTGCACGACGGCGATCGAGGACTGCGACAAGGAGGTGAGCATCACGCCTCTGCGGCATATGGACGTGATCAAGGATCTGGTTCCCGATTTTACGCATTTCTATGCGCAATATGCTTCGATCCAACCGTGGCTGAAAACGGTCACGCCGCCACCTTCGGGCAAGGAACGCCTGCAGTCGCCCGATGACCGCAACAAGCTTGACGGCCTGTACGAATGCATCCTTTGCGCGTGCTGCTCGACAAGCTGCCCGAGCTATTGGTGGAACAGCGATAAATTTCTCGGTCCGGCGATCCTGCTCCAGGCCTATCGCTGGCTGGCCGACAGCCGTGACGAAATGACTGGTGAGCGGCTCGACGAGCTGGAAGATCCGTTCCGTCTCTACCGCTGCCACACCATTATGAATTGCGCGAACGTCTGCCCGAAGGGACTCTCCCCCGCACGAGCGATTGCCGAGGTCAAGAAGATGGTGGTGGAACGACAGATCTGACCCAGGTGACTGATGAAAAATGGATAGAGTTCAGCTATGATCCCGATCCAGCCCATCCCGGCTGGATGATCTGGGGCCCATTGCATAACAGCCAGTTCAACACGCTTTACGAACCGATACGCGTGCGTGAGGCGGGGCCGGGCAAGGCGGTGGTCCGCTGCATGCCCAGCGATATCCTGACCAGTACGACCGGCAATCTCCATGGAGGCGCGCTTGCGGGGTTTATCGACATCGCGCTTTTCGCGGGAGCCCGCGGCTGCGGTATCATGCCCCATGGCATCCACGTTACGATCGATCTTTCCATTCAGTATCTTTCGCCGGGGTTTCCAGACATCAACCTTGACGCCCATGTCGAACTGACGCGCGAGACCGGGCGCATGGCTTTCATGCGGGGCGTTGTCGAACAGGACGGAATCACCATGGCGTCTTTTATGGCCGTCTTCCGCAAGGGCATGCGCGCCGGGTGACGGACGTACTTGGAAGATATGATGCACTTATAGCAGCAACAGAACTTCGTCCCGACGCGGATCAGCGGGCAGCGGCGATCAGATTGAGTGCGCTGCAGCGCGAACTGGAGGCAGTTCCGCCAAGGGGATCGATACTCTGGCGCCTATTGCGCAAAGCGCCACCGCCGCCCCGCGGACTATATATGTGGGGTGGGGTCGGCCGCGGTAAATCGATGCTGATGGACCTTTTTTTCGGCTGCGTCGCCGTCACCGCGAAACGCCGCGTCCACTTCCACGAATTCATGATCGAGGTTCACGATCGCCTTCGCGTCGAGCGCGCAAAGGAAAAGGGTGATCCCATAGCGCCGGTCGTCGCTGCGCTCGCAGAAGAGGCGAAGCTGCTCGCATTTGACGAAATGGTCGTCAATAACACCGCTGACGCAATGATCCTGTCGAGACTTTTCACCGGATTGATCGACGCCGGGGTGACTATGGTCACGACCTCCAACCGTCCGCCCAGGGATCTCTATAAAGATGGGTTGAATCGCGAACATTTCCTTCCGTTCATTGCGCTCGTCGAGCAGCGGCTGGATGTTCTGTCGCTGAACGGCCCCGTCGATTACAGGCTCGAACGGCTGGGCGGACATCCGACCTGGTATTCGCCCGTCGGCGATACGGCCACCGAGGCGGTGCGCGCCGCCTTCTTTCGTCTCACCGACTATCCGCCGGAAGACAGCATTCATGTGCCGTCAGAAGAATTGGCGATTTCCGACGGACGTTCGATCCGCGTGCCTAAAAGCCTGAAGGGCGTCGCGGTCTTTTCCTTTAAGCGCCTTTGCGGGGAAGCACGCGGGGCGCCGGACTATCTAGCGATCGCCCGTCATTTCCATACGGTTATCATCGTCGGCATTCCGCTGCTTGGGCCAGAGAAGCGAAACGAAGCGGCACGGTTCAAGACGCTGATCGATGCGCTGTACGAGCACAAGGTGAAGCTGCTTGCAACGGCCGAGGCCGAGCCGACCGATCTCTATCCCGAGGGAGACGGCGCGTTTGAATTCGAGCGCACGGTATCGCGTCTCATGGAAATGCAAAGTCGCGATTATCTAGCACTGGGACATGGTCTCTGATCTGTCACTGACAGGCGTGATTCCGGAAATCATTCTTCATCCCGCGCAACGCCACGTTAAAAACCGAAATTTTGAGCACTCCAACGGTTGCCGCCCGCACCGAATCAGCCTAAGCGATGCCCGTTTTCAGGATGCTGCAGTGCCGTAGTATCCATTTCAGTCCTTTTCAGGAAACAGGGGAGTCGAATGGCTCGGAAAAAGATTGCGCTTATCGGTGCCGGCAATATCGGCGGAACACTGGCTCATCTCGCGGCGTCGAAAGAGCTCGGCGATGTCGTTTTATTCGACGTGGTCGAAGGCATTCCGCAAGGCAAAGCACTCGATCTTTCGCAATGTGGTCCTGTCGAGGGATTTGATACCAAGATCACCGGCACCAATGACTATGCTGATATTGCTGGCGCGGACGTGATCATCGTCACCGCCGGTGTTGCCCGTAAGCCTGGCATGAGCCGTGACGATCTGCTCGGCATCAATCTGAAAGTGATGAAAGCCGTTGGCGAAGGCATCAAGAACAACGCGCCGGACGCCTTCGTGATCTGTATCACCAATCCGCTCGACGCGATGGTCTGGGCTCTTCGCGAATTCTCTGGCCTGCCGCACCACAAGGTCGTCGGCATGGCCGGCGTGCTCGACAGTGCACGGTTCAGTACGTTCCTTGCGCAGGAATTCAAGGTCTCGGTCAAGGACGTGACGTCTTTCGTGCTTGGCGGTCATGGCGACACCATGGTGCCGGTCATCGAATATTCCGCTGTGTCCGGTATCCCGGTTCCCGATCTCATTGAGATGGGTTTCTCCACCAAGGAGCGGATCGACGCGATTGTGCAGCGCACGCGCTCGGGCGGCGGTGAAATCGTTGGCCTGCTCAAAACCGGCTCTGCCTTCTATGCCCCTGCCACCAGCGGCATCGCGATGGCGGAGGCGTATCTGTCGGACAAGAAGCGCGTCCTGCCGTGCGCCGCCTATGTCGAAGGCAAGTATGGTGTCGATGGTCTTTACGTCGGCGTGCCGGTCGTAATCGGTGCAGGCGGCGTGGAGAAGATCGTCGAGATCAAGCTCAACGACGAAGCCAAAGCCAATCTCCAGGTCTCTGTCGATGCGGTCAAGGAATTGCTGGTTGCCTGCAAAAGCATCGACAGCAGCCTAGCCTGATCACGCACGATTGATTCTGCAACAATAGAAAGTCAGTAGCGAGCCATGTCGATCCTCGTAAACGCGAATACCAAGGTCATTACCCAGGGCATGACCGGCAATACCGGTACGTTCCACACCGAGCAGGCCCTGGCATACGGCACGAAGATGGTCGGCGGCGTGACACCCGGCAAGGGCGGCACGACCCACATCGGCCTGCCCAATTTCAACACGGTGCGGGAAGCGGTCGCCGCCACGGGCGCGACCGCGAGCGTCGTGTATGTTCCACCGCCCTTCGCTGCGGATTCGATCCTCGAGGCGATCGATGCGGAGGTACCGCTCATCGTCTGCATCACCGAAGGCATTCCGGTTCTGGACATGGTCCGCGTGAAGCGGGCGCTGTCCGGCTCCAAGTCGCGCCTGATCGGCCCCAACTGCCCCGGTGTTCTTACGCCTGGCGAGTGCAAGATCGGCATCATGCCCGGATCGATCTTCTCCAAGGGCTCGGTCGGGGTTGTTTCGCGTTCCGGCACGCTTACCTATGAAGCCGTGTTCCAGACCACCAACGAAGGCCTCGGCCAGACCACCGCAGTCGGCATCGGCGGCGATCCGGTCAACGGCACGAACTTCATTGATGTGCTGGAGCTTTTCCTCGCTGACGATGCGACCAAATCGATCATCATGATCGGCGAAATCGGCGGCTCGGCTGAGGAGGAAGCAGCGCAATTCCTGGTCGACGAAGCCAAGCGCGGCCGCAAGAAACCAATGGCTGGATTCATCGCAGGCCGTACGGCGCCTCCGGGCCGGCGCATGGGCCATGCCGGTGCGATCGTTTCTGGCGGCCAGGGCGGCGCTGAAGACAAGATCGCGGCCATGGAAGCGGCTGGCATCAAGGTGGCGTCAAGCCCGTCGGAACTGGGAACCACGCTGGCCCAAGTTCTAAAGGGCTGATTAACCATATCCGGGCATAGCTGCGCGTTTGTGTTATAGCGCAGTACGCACAAGGACGGAAAAAATGGGTGTCGAAGGACTCGAATTCGAAGAATTGGAAGGGGTAAGCCCTTCCTTTGTGGAAGCGCTGTATCGCCAATACCACCGCGAGCCTAGTTCAGTGGAAGCCAGCTGGCGGCGCTATTTCGAAGGTCTGGAAGCAACCATTGACGGGCCGAGCTGGGCACGTGCCGGATGGCCGCCAGCAGATGAAAACGCGCTGACGGAAGCACTCGATCCGACCCGGATGGAGCCGGCCGCCAAGCCTGCGCGCAAGGACGCGGCGGCGCCTGCTCAGGCCGCCCCCGTTCCCAGCACCCAGGATATTTCCCGCGCGGCGGGAGATTCGATCCGCGCGATGATGCTCATCCGCACCTATCGCGTGCGTGGGCATTTGCTTGCGAACCTTGACCCGCTGGGCCTTGCGCAGCGGGAAATGCCGGCTGATCTGACGCCGGAATATCATGGATTTGGCGAAGCCGATCTGGACCGTCCGATCTATATCGGCGGCTCTCTCGGCTTTCAAACCGCCACCATTCGCGAGCTGATCGCCGTCCTCCGCCGCAATTATTGCGGCCATGTCGGCCTCGAATACATGCACATCGGCGATATCGAGGAGCGCCGCTTCCTGCAGGAACGCATGGAAGGCAAGGACAAGGAAATCCACTTCACGCCCGAAGGCAAGAAGGCGATTTTCAATAAGGTGATCGAGGCAGAGGAATGGGAGAAGTTCCTCGGCCGTAAGTATGTGGGCACCAAGCGCTTCGGCCTGGACGGCGGTGAATCCATGATTCCCGCGCTGGAATCGGTCATCAAATATGGCGGCCAATATGGCGTCATCGAAATCGTTATCGGCATGGCACACCGTGGCCGGCTCAATGTCCTCGCCAACGTTATGTCCAAGCCCTACCGCGCGATCTTCAGCGAATTCGCAGGCGGCTCGGCCAATCCGGAGGACGTTGGCGGATCAGGCGACGTCAAATACCATCTCGGCACATCTACCGACCGCGAGTTTGACGGGCATATGGTCCATCTTTCTCTGGCACCAAATCCCAGCCATCTCGAAGCGGTTGATCCCGTCGTGCTTGGCAAGGCGCGGGCAAAACAAACCAAGCTCTCCGACAATGAGCGCGAGAAGGTCTTGCCGATTCTGCTACACGGTGATGCGGCTTTTGCGGGCCAGGGCATCATCATGGAATGCTTCGGCTTTTCCGGACTGCGCGGATATCATACCGGCGGCACGATCCATTTCGTCATCAACAACCAGGTCGGTTTCACCACCAGCCCGCAATTTGCACGCTCTTCGCCCTATCCGTCGGACATCGCAAAGATGGTCCAGGCGCCGATCCTGCATGTGAATGGCGACGATCCCGAGGCAGTTACCTTTGCCTGCAAGGTCGCAACCGAATTCCGGCATACCTTCAAGCGCGATGTCGTCATCGATATGTGGTGCTATCGCCGCTTCGGACACAATGAAGGTGATGAGCCGGGTTTCACCCAGCCGCTGATGTATGATGAGATCCGCAAGCATCCGCCGGTCTCCGCCATTTACGGTGATAAGCTGCGTGCCGAGGGCGTAATCGAGGAAAACTGGGCCGCCGACGTCAGCGCCGCGTTTATCGCGAGGCTCGAAGAGGATTTTGACGCCGCCAAGGGCTTCCGGGTCAACAAGGCGGATTGGTTCGAAGGCGACTGGTCCGGATTTGCCGCGCCACGCGAGGCGATCACCGAACGGCGGGCCGCGATCACCGGCATCGATCGCAAACGCATGGATTTGCTTGCCGCTGCACTGACGACGGTTCCCGGAGATCTCTCGATCCACAAGACGCTTGCCCGCATCCTCGAAGCCAAGAAAGCGATGTTCGAGAGCGGCGCCGGCTTCGATTGGGCAACCGCCGAGGCGCTCGCGTTCGGTTCGCTCTTGCAGGACGGTTTCGGTGTCCGCCTGTCGGGCCAGGATTCCGGGCGGGGCACGTTCAGCCAGCGCCATGCTGTATGGGTCGATCAGAAGGACGGCCACAAATATATCCCGCTGTCATCGCTCGACCGCAAATTCCAGGTGCTGGACAGCCCGCTTTCCGAATTTGGCGTGCTGGGTTTCGAATATGGCTATGCCTCCGCGGCCCCGAATACGCTGGTGCTGTGGGAAGCGCAGTTCGGCGATTTCGCCAACGGCGCCCAAGTGATGATCGATCAGTTCATTGCCGCCGGCGAAGCCAAGTGGCTACGCGTCAATGGTCTGGTGATGCTGCTGCCGCATGGCTATGAAGGCCAGGGTCCCGAACATAGCTCCGCCCGTCTCGAGCGCTATCTTCAGCTCTGCGCGGAAGACAATATGCAGGTCTGCAACATCACGACACCGGCGAATTATTACCATGTGCTGCGGCGCCAAATGAAGCGCGATTTCCGCAAGCCGCTAGTCATTATGACGCCGAAGTCGCTCCTGCGGCACAAGTCGGCGGTGTCGACGATCGACGAATTCATGGGCGATAGCCACTTCCAGCGGTTACTTTCCGATCCGAAGGCACCGGCGGACAAGGATGTGAAGCGCGTTGTGCTCTGCTCGGGCAAGGTTTTCTACGACATTGCGGACGCACGGGATCAGGCTGGCGACGCGAATACTTCCATCATCCGGGTCGAGCAGATCTATCCCTTCCCCGCGGAAGCTTTGGTTGCCCGGCTAAAGAAGATGCCGAAACTAGAAACCGTGGTCTGGGCTCAGGAAGAGCCCAAGAACAACGGCTCCTGGTTCTTTGTCGAACCATTGATCGAGGAATGCCTCAAGCAAATAGGCAAGGGCCCGGCACGTGCAATCTACGCTGGCCGCGCGGCATCCGCCGCAACCGCGACCGGCCTTGCGCGCAAACATGTCGCGCAACAGCAGGCACTCGTGGCCGAAGCACTGGGCCACACGCCCGCCAACGCATAAGGAACGATATTCATGGCAAAAGACGTTGTCGTCCCAACCCTTGGCGAGTCTATCACGGAAGCGACACTGGGCCAGTGGCTCAAGCAGCCAGGCGATGTGGTAAAGGCCGACGAGCCCATCGCCAGTCTTGAAACCGACAAGGTTGCAGTAGACGTACCCTCGCCTGTGGCCGGCGTTATGGGTGCGCAGGCGGTGGCTGAAGGCGATACCGTCCAGGTGGGCGCCGTGATCGCGCAGATTAGCGAAGGCAAGGAACCAGCCGATCACGCAACCCCGAAGGTGGAAGACCGCACCAGTGTGGGCCAGGCCGAAGCCGCCGCGCCACCTGAACCGGCCGCAGCACCGGTGGATGAAGCTGCAGACAAGGATCCGGTGACGCTATCGCCTTCCGTGCGCCGCGCGGTTCTGGAGCATGGTGTCGATCCGTCGCGGATCAAGGGAACTGGCAAGGACGGCCGTATCACCAAGGATGACGTCCTCGAAGCAGCAAAGCAGAAGACCGCGGCCCATGCACCCCAGCCCGCGCCCGTCGAAACCGCACCGGCGTCGGCGCTGGCAAGCGCGGCTCCTGTAGCAGCAATGGCCGGCGAACGCCGCGAAGAACGTGTTCGCATGACGCGCCTGCGCCAGACCATCGCCAGCCGCCTGAAGGAGGCGCAGAACACCGCTGCGATCCTCACCACCTTTAACGATGTCGACATGACCGCCGTCATCGAGGCGCGAAGCAAGTACAAGGATCTCTTCGAAAAGAAGCATGGGGTCCGCCTCGGCTTCATGGGCTTTTTCGTGAAGGCCGCCTGCATGGCGCTGAAGGACGTTCCTTCCGTCAACGCGGCCATCGAGGGCGATGATATCGTCTATCGCGACTATGCCGATATTTCCGTCGCGGTCTCGGCTCCGAATGGCCTGGTCGTGCCTGTGATCCGCAATGCCGATCAGCTTTCGGTCGCCGCCGTCGAGCGCACCATCGGCGATTTCGGCAAGCGGGCCAAGGATGGCAAGCTGAGCATGGACGAGATGAAGGGCGGCACCTTCACGATCTCCAACGGCGGCGTCTTTGGATCGCTGATGTCGACACCCATCATCAATCCGCCGCAATCGGCGGTTCTCGGCTTGCATCGTATCGAGGATCGCGCAGTCGTGCGGGATGGGCAGATCGTCATCCGCCCGATGATGTATCTCGCCCTCAGCTACGATCACCGCCTGATCGATGGCCGCGAAGCCGTAACGTTCCTCGTCGCGATCAAGAATGCGATCGAGGATCCCACGCGGCTGCTGATTGATCTGTAATTCTCGTACCTCGGGAAATATAATGTCCGATTATGATTTCGACGTTCTTGTTATAGGCTCCGGCCCTGGCGGCTACGTCGCCGCGATCCGCGCGGCGCAACTGGGTCTCAAGACGGCCTGCGCCGAGAGCCGCGAAACGCTGGGTGGGACATGCCTCAACGTTGGCTGCATTCCTTCGAAGGCACTCCTCCACGCGTCCGAACTCTATGATGAAGCGGCCAGCGGAAAGCTGGCCAAGCTCGGGGTAAAAACAACCGTAGAGCTTGACCTCGACACGATGCATGGGCAGCGCAAGGAAGCCGTGCAGGGCCTGACCGGCGGGATCGCCTTCCTGTTCAAGAAAAACAAGATCGAATGGCTGAAGGGCCATGCCGCCTTCACCGGCAAGGATAGGGTCACGGTCGGCGATCGTACCGTGCGCGCAAAGAATATCGTCATCGCGACCGGCTCCTCGGTAACCCCGCTGCCGGGCGTGGCGATCGACCAGAAGGTCGTCGTCGATTCAACCGGGGCGCTCGAATTGCCGAAGGTACCGGAGCATCTCGTGGTTATCGGGGGAGGCGTGATCGGGCTGGAGCTCGGTTCGGTGTGGAAACGCCTTGGGGCAAAAGTGACTGTTGTCGAATTCCTCGATCAGATCCTGCCCGGCATGGACGGTGAAATCCGCAAGGAAGCCAACAAGATCTTCAAGAAGCAGGGGATCGAGTTCAAGCTTTCCACCAAGGTAACCGGCGTGAAGGTCAGCAAGGGCAAGGCGACACTGACCGTCGAACCAGCGGCCGGCGGGGCCGCCGAAATGATTGCCGCCGATGTGGTGCTGGTCGCGATCGGCCGCCGACCCAACACGGATGGCCTGGCGCTCGACAAGGCGGGTCTGTCTGTCAACAAGCGCGGTCAGATCGAGATCGATCATGACTTCCAGACGTCGGTTCCTGGCGTCTGGGCGATAGGCGATGTCGTGCCTGGCCCCATGCTTGCGCACAAGGCTGAGGACGAAGGTATCGCAGTCGCCGAGAACATCGCTGGCCTGACCGGGATCGTAAATCACGACGTGATTCCGGGCGTGGTGTACACAATGCCTGAGATCGCGGGCGTCGGCCTGACCGAGGAGCAGGCCAAGGAGCGCGGCGAGATCAAGGTCGGCAAATTCCCGATGCTCGCCAATTCGCGCGCCAAGACCAATCATGAGCCCGACGGGTTCGTGAAGGTCATCGCCGATGCCAAAACCGATCGCGTCCTGGGTGTTCACATCATGGCTTCGCTTGCGGGCACGATGATTGCGCAGGCGGCGCAGGCCATGGAGTTCGGCGCGACTTCGGAAGATATTGCCTACACCTGCCATGCGCATCCGACCCATTCGGAAGCGCTGAAAGAAGCGGCGATGGCTGTCCAGGGCAAGCCGATCCACATCTGACCGGATCCGTCTGACGGAACCCGAATGGTCACTCCGACATTGTTACGGAGACATCAACCGTTCGGATTACCGCATGAAGACCCCATATGCTCTCGTTCCAGTGCTCGCTTTGGTCGTCTCAGGCTGTGGCCCGCAGAAGCTTGCCCTGCCCTCTGACCCCATTGGGAGGGCGGCGACATGCGGCGTCGTGGCGGCGGCTGATGCGCGGTCGAAAAACCAGCAGGTCGCCGCGCCGCTATCCTTCGATAAGCAGGGCCAGATCGTCCATTATGCGTTGCTTGCTGGGGCTGCCGATCAGCAATTCTCCCGCGACAAGGCCTCGGCAGTAATCGCGCAGATGCAGGAGATTCAGGACAGGATTACGAGTGGTAAGTGGCAGGACTTGGTCCAACCGTGTGAGGCTGCATTTCCAGAGGCAAACCTGTCCCAATCCGTCTCCCTGCCATCCGATCCGCTGACGTCGGAGCTGAGCTGCTACATGCTCGGCAAATTCATGACAAAGGCACTCGCCTCGCAAGGCAATGTATATGAGGCTCAATTGCTTCAATATGGTGAGCTGGCGCGCGCGCTCGACCCGAAGGTCGCTGTGGCACTCGAAAAACGCGGCATACGATCGGAAACGGCGCGTAACGTGGAAAGAAACGAGGCGCTCAGCACTGCCGCCAAGCTCGGCCCGCCATACAAGGTGATGGACGCCTGCTCGGAACGTTACACCAAGACATAGAGCGTTGAAACGATAGATGGAATCACCCACCCCTCATCCTGAGTAAGGGCTGAGCGGATCAATCTAATCACAGTTTTCCCTGGAAGCGGAGTCAGGCCAGAACGAGCCCGACCTCACTAAAGGGCCTGGGCTCATCAGGCGTGTCTTCCATCAGCGCCAGCGGCCGCTGCCACAGGCCGACATCCCGCCACGCGCCATCCTTGAAGCCGACCCCGCGCCATACGCCGGCGCGCTGAAAGCCCACCGCTTCGTGCATGTCTATGCTCGCTTCGTTGGGCAGGGCGATCGTCGCCAGCGCCTGCGTATAGCCCTGCGTGCTCAACGTTCTTATCAGGGCCATGTACAATTCCCGCCCGATGCCTTGCCGCTGCCGGTCCGGCGCTACGTAGATCGCGGTTTCCACGGTAAAACGATATGCCCAACGTTCCCGAAACCGCGCGGCATAGGCGTACGCGATTACGACACCGTCCGTCTCGGCGACGAGCCATGGATAGGTTGGAAGGACGGTAGTGATACGGCGGGCGATCTCCTTTGCGGAGGGCGCCCGTTCCTCGAAGGAAACGCTCTGCGCATCCACATAGGGCGCATAGATGGCAGCGATCGCCGTGCTGTCCTCTGCAGTAGAAGTCCGAACCTGAAAGCTCACAGGCCCATCTTCGCTATAAGCAGTTGCATAAAGCCACGGTCTTCCGCCGTGACGCGGGATGAAGCGCCTAGCCCCCCGCATTCGAGGCACCGCACCTGCATGGCCGGACCCATCAACACGCTGCGCGCATCATGGATCGCCTGCTCGATAGCGCGCTGCGGCTGCTTTGCGGCCATCGACCATGGATCCCGCGCTTCGCTGCCATTGTCCCGCCCCGAACGCGCGGCATCACGCAGGAACTTTTCAAAACGGTTGGGCTCGCGCTCGATGAACAGGGCGCGCACATTTTTTGGGTCAAGCTTGGCGAGACGCCCGGCTTCGGCAATCGCGTCATCCAGAGACCCGAACGCATCGACCAGACCGATCTGTCGTGCCATTCCGCCTGCCCAGACGCGCCCTTCCGCGATTTCGTAAACGCGCGCGATCGGAAGATGACGTGACTGCGCCACCAATTCGGTGAACCGGCGATAGACATCATCGATACCGAGCTGGACGAGCTTATCGAACTCGGGCGAGGTGCCATTAAGGACGTTCGGTTCGCCCGACAGCGGCGTCGTTTTCACGCCGTCAGCCGACAGCCCCAGCTTGTCGAGCGTTCCCTTGAACGTCGGGATGATACCAAACACACCGATCGAGCCGGTGATGGTGGACGGTTCCGCATAGATCTTGCTGGCCGGCGTCGAGACCCAGTAGCCGCCGCTGGCCGCGACCGACCCCATGGAAACGACGACCGGAAGCCCCTGGGCTTTCGCGGCGAGAATCTGGTTGCGGATGCGCTCAGCGGCTGTGACCGACCCACCGGGAGAATCCACGCGCACCACCAACGCCTTGATCCGATTGCGAGTCAGCTCCTCAGCCAGCAACGCGGATATCGTATCGCCTGCCGCCGTTCCCGGCCCCGCTTCGCCATCGACGATCTCACCCGCGATCGTCAGAACACCGACTGCATCGCCGCTCGTCGATTCCGGATGTGAATCGACGTAGCTGTCATAGTGGATCGCTTTGAAACCAGCTGACTTGTTGGCCTCCCCCGCAACCTTGGCGACGCGCTTGCCAAAGGCGATCCGGTCGCCAAGCCTGTCCACCATGCCGGCCGCAAGGGCTGCTCCGGAGATACTGCCATTGGCTGTGCCAATGAAGCGATCCGGCGCCGTAATGTAGTCTGCCAGCTTCGCCTTGGGGCGAACCTTGGAAACGTCGCTCTTCCAGCTTCCCCACAGGCTATCCGCCAAAACCTGGTTGGCTTCCCGCGCTTCGGGTGACTGATCGTTCCGGATGAACGGTTCCACCGCCGACTTGAACTTGCCAACTTTGTAAACGTGGGTGCTCACGCCGATCTTGTCGAGAAAGCCCTTGTAATAGAGCTGCGAACCGCCCGGCCCGGTCAGCATCACCGCGCCCACCGGATCGAGCCAGATTTCGCTGGCGTGCGCAGCCAGCTGATAGGCATCGTCATTGTACCCAGTCGCGTAGGCGAACACTGGCTTGCCCGCGCGCCGAACCTCATCAACGGCGCCGGCGGCATCGGAAATCGTTGTCTGCCCGCCGCCCGTGAAACGATCGAGATCAAGCACGACGGCTTTTACATTGCCGTCGGCCGCCGCCGCGCGGAGCGCACGAACGAGGTCGCGCAACCGATACTGGCCGCCCACGGAGTCGCGCTGGGACACCAATGCCACGGGATCGACATTTTCGGGCTGCTCGACCAGCGACCCATCGAGATCGACCACAAGAGCACCCGATCCTGTCGTCGCGGCGGGCTTGGGCGCCATCGATAGCGCCGCGTAGAGAATGCCGAAAAACATCAGCATGAACAGCAGGACGAGGGCATCCTTGATCCCAACCAGCAACTTCCAGATACCGCGCAGCAACCGCATCATCATGCTCCCCGCGCTGACGGAAGGCCTGCGCGCGACTGCTATGTAGGCCAATTCGGCGGCGAATTGAACCGGAGGCCGGCGAAAAAACTCACGCCTTTGCGGGCAGGAACCGCAGCGCGACCCCGTTCATGCAATAACGCAGGCCTGTGGGCGGCGGGCCGTCATTGAACACATGACCCAGGTGGCCGCCACAACGGCGGCAATGCACTTCGGTCCGGGAATAGCCAAGCGTGCTGTCTGTCCGGGTGCCGACGGCTTTGGGTAAAGGTCGCCAAAAACTCGGCCAGCCGGTGCCGCTATCGAATTTTGTTCGCGACGGGAACAGCGGCAGATCGCAGCCCTTGCATGAAAATATTCCGGGCCGATGCTCGTTGTTCAGCGGACTGGTGAACGCCCGCTCCGTGCCTTCCTTACGCAACACATAGAAAGCATCAGGCCCCAGCCGCTTTCGCCACTGGTCCTCCGACAGCTTGAATTCGAACGTTCCCGCAGCGGCACTATTTGTGCTGCGCAGGCCGATGATTCCAACAACGGCAAGGCTGGTCGTACATCCCAGAAAGACGCGCCGATCCATTTCCATCATAATTCCCATCGTGTGTTGCAGGCCGGATTATAAAGATCCCCGGCTGCACAGATGATGAACTACCGGCCTCGCAAACGTTTCCAGAGCCCGCCGCTGCCGCCGGATTTTAACACGCTTCGCCTGAACATCCGGGCGCCGACGCGTATGATCAGGCCCACCCACAGCATCTGCCATATTACGGCGAGAAAGTGGGGCCAGATCTCGGGCTGCTGTGCGGCACGCGCCAGCATCGCGAACGGCGAACTCCACGGGAAAAGCGCAGCGATCCCAGCCGGCAGGCTGCCGGCGTCCTCGACCGCGGTGGAGGCGAGCGCGAAAACGATCAGCTGACCCATGGTGATCGGCATCGAGAGCGTCTGCACCTCGCGCACCGTCGATGCCTGCGATCCGATGCCGAGGAACAGCGATCCCAGCAGCAGATAGCTCGCGATGAAATAGACAACGCCCAGCGCAATGAACGCAGGCCATCCAACCGCCGGCACCGCTAATGCCATGAGCTTGTCCGGCGCCAGCACCGCGACCCCTCCCACCGCGAAGAAGGCCCATACGGTAATCCCGGTCAGTGACATAGCAAGCATCGCCATCAGCTTGCCGAAGAAGATCGCATCCACCGGCACGGCCGCAGCGAGAATCTCGATCACCTTGCTCGATTTCTCCTCGATCAGATTCGATAGCAACATCCCGGCAAGGATCATCGTGAGGATCAGCAAGGTCAGCTGTCCGCCTCTGGCCAAATTCGTACGGCCCACATCCTTGGTTTCAACAACCCCAGCGGAGGAACTAATGGCGGATCGCTTGATCGGAATCATCTCCAGAGCGACGTCGCGCTGGAGCATCAACCGGACAATGTCGCCTTGTTCTTTAAGCGCATTGGGCGATCCGGTAAGGACCGCATGGCCCGGTATGCCTGAAAGCACCACGGCCACATTTGGCCGATCAAGCAACAGTTTTCGCTGTTTTACAGGATCTCCGTCCGGCGTCACGACCTGCAAATAAGGAACCGCCCCATCGCCAAAATGCTGGGCGAGCCGCGTGCGCGCCTGTTCCAGGCGATAGGCATCATCTCCATTTGCGACTACGCCTATGACAGGGATGACCCGATCCTGATGTATTCTGGAACCGATGGCGCCAAAAATGACGCCGAAAATGATGGGAAAGAGCGGCCCGATCAGGAACAGGATGAATGTCCGCGACCAGACTGTCGCCACATAATCCCGGCGTGCGATGACCAGCGCTGCGCGTAGCTTCGCGATCACGGCAGCGCCTCCCCGACTTCGTCCATAGCACGGCCAGCCGCTTCCCCGGCAATGGCAACGAAAGCATCGTGCAATCCAGGGCGCTCGATCGACAACGCTTCGATCCCGGCGTTCCCTGCGATCAGAGCGGCTAGGAGCGGCTCGATGCCGCCATCGGGCAAGTCGAATATCCAGCTGCCATTCTCGTTCCGCGTATCGGCTGGCAACGCCGTCCGCCAGGGTCCGTCGTTGGCGCGGGTGGTCAGCGTCACCTTGGGCTTGAGGCGATTGCGCGCGTCATCGACGCTGCCCTCGAACTGGACGCGTCCGCCCGCGATGATTGCGATCCGGGCGCAGAGTCGTTCGGCATGGGCGATGACGTGGGTGGAAAAGAGAATGGTTGCGCCCGCTGCCGCTTGTTCCCGTATCAGCGCCTCCAGCCTGCCCTGGTTGAGAGCATCCAGCCCTGAAAATGGCTCGTCCAGCACGATGAGCTTTGGGCCGTGAACGAGCGTGCCAAGGATCTGCACGGTTTGCGCCATGCCCTTGGAAAGCGTGCGAATGGCGCGATGGGCGGCTTCGCCCAGTCCATGCGCCTGCAAGAGCACATCGGCGCGCCTGCGGCCTTCCTTTAGCGGCAGACCACGCAGCGCCCCCATGAAGGCAATCGCCTCGCGCGCCGGCATCGCAGGATAGAGGCCGCGTTCCTCGGGCAGATACCCGATCTGGCCGGCAGCGCGCAGCGGCTGGCTCTGGCCCAGCACCTTGCGTTCGCCCTCGTCAGGATCGATGATCCCCAGAAGCATGCGCAGCGTCGTGGTCTTGCCCGCACCATTGGGGCCGAGCACGCCGTAGATTGTGCCTGCCGGAACCATCAGGTCGACTCCGTCGACGGCGCGCTTGCCGTCAAACGTCTTTACGAGTCCGCTAGCCTCGACAGCGAAGTCTTGCGTCAACCGATTGTCCTTCTACCAAGGGGGTCGTGGTACGCACATCGCAGCAACAGGCCAATATGCCGTTAACGCAGGCGCTGAAAGAACAGGCGCACGCGCTGGGCTTTGCCGCGTGCGGAATAGCGCCGGCTGACGCTACTCCACAGACTGCGGGGCGTCTGAACGCGTGGCTGGCAGACGGCGCGCACGGCGACATGATCTGGATGGAGGAGCGTGCCCATCATCGCGGTAGCCCGCGAGGGCTCTGGCCAGAGGTGCGCTCCGTCATCATGCTGGGCATGAGCTATGCGCCCGCGGAAGATCCGCTCCGTCTCGAAGGCGTAAGGGATCGCGCGCGTATCTCCGTTTATGCTCAGGGTGCGGACTATCACGACATCGTCAAAAAGGCGCTCAAGGCACTCGCACGTTGGTTGGTGAGCCAAGCAGAGGGCGATCTCAAAGTATTTGTCGATACGGCTCCGGTAATGGAAAAGCCGCTTGCCGAGGCGGCCGGGATCGGCTGGCAAGGCAAGCACACCAATCTCGTCAGCCGAACCGACGGGAGCTGGCTGTTCCTCGGCGCCATTATGACAACGTTGGAACTGGAGTATGACACACCGCATGCCGGTCGATGCGGCACCTGCGACGCCTGTCAGCGCGCCTGCCCGACCAACGCTTTTCCCGCGCCATACCGCCTCGATGCGCGGCGCTGCATTTCTTATCTTACCATCGAGCACAAGGGTCCAATCCCGCTCGAGTTTCGTGAGGCGATCGGAAATCGCATCTACGGTTGTGACGATTGCCTGGCCGTTTGTCCGTGGAACCGCTTCGCGCGCGCGGCTGCGGCCCATCAGGCATTCAAACCACGGCCGGAACTGACCGCCCCGGCGATCGCTGATCTGATCGACCTGGATGACGCCAGTTTCCGCGCGATGTTCGCAGGCTCGCCCATCAAACGCATCGGCCGCGATCGGATGGTCCGCAATGCGCTGATTGCAGCGGGCAACAGCGGTGATGCGCGCCTGATCCCGGCCGTGGAGCGGCTTACCACGGATCCGTCCTTCGTGGTCGCGGATTCAGCCCTGTGGGCGCTGGAGCGGCTGCAGCTCAGTGCGCCGCCGTCTGACGGCTGAGCGCGGCTATGCAGGACGGCTTGTCGACATCGTCGCCGTTAAGGTTGCGCGCATCGATGTAGCTGACGACCGGCTCACGCCCCGCAGCGGTCGGATAGAGATAGGCATCGAGCACGCACACGCCGTTGGCAAACTGCAGCTTGCGCGCCGGGCCTTCATGGACATCAAGGTTTGGATCACCAAACAGCGCCAGCAGCGCACGGCTATCCTTGCCCATCACCCGTTCGATGCCCTTGGGCGCAGCGGCACTCGGCGGTGGCGCCGATGCGCGCGGCGGAGCATCGCCCGCGCATCCCACCAGAACAAGAGACAGGAGAGGCACGCCAACCGCGCAGTGGAACGAAAATCGCATGAAGGCTCTTTAGCGCCGCCGTGCTTGCGCGTCATCTATGCTGCGTTTAGGCGAACGAAACCTTCTGCAAGGAGATTTGCGTGCCTTCAACTGCCCCCAGCCTCGATATCATCGCCATTGGCAACGCCATTGTGGACGTCTTCGCGCAGACGGACGATGCGTTTCTTGGCAGCGAAGGTCTGGCCAAGGGGTCCATGCAGTTGCTGTTCACAACCGAGGAAGCCGAAGCACTTTATGCCAAGATGGCGCCCGGCATCGAAGCCAGCGGCGGATCTGCCGCCAACACTGTTGCGGGGGTTGCCGCGCTTGGTGGCCGGGCCGGTTTCATCGGCCAGGTGGCGGATGACCAGCTCGGCCAGGTCTTCACGCATGACATTCGCGCCTTGGGTGTCGATTTCGATACTGCGCCGCGCCCTGGCAGCCCTGCAACCGCGCGCTGCCTGATCCTCGTCACGCCGGACGCCCAACGCACGATGAATACTTTTCTCGGTGCATCCCAGCATCTCAGTTCCGCCGTGCTCGATTTAGACCGCATCCGGGATGCCGCCATCCTGTATCTCGAAGGATATCTGTGGGATCCGGAAGAACCGCGCGCCGCGATGCGCCTTGCGATCGATACGGCGCGCGCAGCGGGCCGCAGGGTGGCGCTTACCCTGTCCGACACGTTCTGCGTCGAACGACATCGCGATGGTTTCCTGGAATTGATCGAGCAAGGCCTGATAGATATACTGTTTGCTAACGAGGCCGAGATATTGGAGCTCAATCAATCCAATAATCTCGAAGAAACACTGGCCGCCATCGCACCAAAGTTACCCTTGCTGGTCGTAACGCGCAGCGAGAAAGGTGCGCTTGCCATCCAAAGCGGCGAGCGCGTCTCCGTCCCTGCCGAGCCGGTCGCGGCGATCGTAGACACCACCGGCGCCGGCGATCTGTTCGCCGCCGGTTTCCTGGCGGGCCAGGCTCAGGACCGTTCGCTAAAGGACTCGCTGACCATGGGCGCTGCCGCCGCAGCGGAAATCATTTCGCACTATGGCGCGCGCCCGGAAGCCGATCTCAAGCAACTCGTCGCGACGCGGCTGCGCTGATCGCCCCAGACTTCATTTGCGCGAGGGCGGAAACGATCAGGCCGTGCCCGGCACTGGAGGTTGGCCGGGCTCGCCCTCGTGAACTTCGACGAGCCCACGTCCCACATGGCTGTGTTTGCGGCTGTAACCGAAATAGACGAGCAGGCCGATCCCGCCCCATATCGGGAGCACGAGAATCGCCGTCAGGGGCAGCGAGACATACAGAACAACGCAGCCAATGATGGCGAGTGGGGCTATCAGCCACACCAGCGGGGTGCGGAACGGGCGCTTGCGGCCCGGATCAGTCTTGCGAAGCACAAGGACGGATACGGCGACCATCATAAATGCGAACAACGTTCCGGAATTGGAATAATCCGCGAGCTTGCCGACCGGCAAGATTGCTGCGGCTACCGTAGCCGCAATGCCAGTGACGATCGTAACCACGTGCGGTGTACGGAATTTTGGATGCACGGAAGCCAGCTTCTCTGGCAGCAGGCCATCGCGCGCCATGGTGAAGAAGACACGGGTCTGGCCGAACATCATCATCAGCACCACCGAAGGCAGTGCCAGGAAAGCCGCAAGGCCGAGCAGATTGCCGATCTTGCTCCAGCCAATCTCGCGCAAGACGTGGGCAAGCGCTTCTTTCGAACAGACCAACGGTTCCAGCGCACCGCTTGCGACGACCGAAGCGCAGCGGCCGGCCATTTCCGCTGATCCCGGCGCCAGCGGAGATCCGTTTGCGCCCATTTCCGGCTGCGCGCCAATAGCCCCGATCGCGCCGCTGGCGACAAGAAGGTAGAAAAGAGTGCAGATCGAAAGACTGGCGATCAGGCCAATCGGCACATTGCGCTGCGGATTCTTGGTTTCCTCGGCCGCTGTCGAAACGGCGTCAAAGCCAACATAAGCGAAGAAGATCGACGCGGCTGCACCGAATACACCCACCGTTCCGGTCGGCATGAACGGCTCGAAATTCTCACCTTTGAGTACGGGGATGGTAAGCGCGATGAACAACGTTAGCGCAGCGATCTTGATCGTGACCAGCACTGCATTGACCCGCGCGCTCTCTGTCGTTCCAATGATGAGCAGCCACGTCACCAATCCGGCAATGAAGATTGCCGGCACGTTGACCCAGCCGCCGACTTCCGCGGCCTTTAGAAGATCGGGAGAGGCATGGACGCCGAACGCCAGCTGGGCGTGCGCCATAAGCGCGTCCGCGTTGCTAATCGCGCTTGGAAAATCTATCCCTAGCCCGCTTCGCAGAAGCCCCACCGCATAGTTGGACCAGCCAACGGCAACCGCGCTTGCACCTACTGCATATTCCAGGATGAGCGCCCAACCGACCATCCACGCCAGCAACTCTCCCATCACGGCGTAGGTATAAGTATAGGCTGAACCCGCAACCGGGACCATAGAGGCCAGTTCGGAATAGCACAAAGCAGCCACCGCGCAGACGAAACCGGCGACCACGAAGCTGAGCAGCATGCCTGGCCCGGCCTTCTGCGCAGCTTCGGACGTGAGCACGAAAATGCCGGTTCCTATTACTGCGCCGATGCCCAGCATGGTCAGCTGAAATGCGCCCAGCGTTCGATGAAGGGACTTCTTTTCGGCGGTAAGAAGGATTGCATCGAGCGATTTGACGCGCAGATCCATATTGATGGTCCCCAATTCGTATTTTGGGGAACCTAACCGTTAATGATGCCCGCGCAACAGAATTTCAGTGTGCGAGCATCGGTCCCAGCGGACGGCCGCCAAAAATATGGACGTGGAGGTGCGGGACTTCCTGATGCCCGTTGATCCCGATATTGGCCAGCAGCCGGTAACCGGGCTCCACCAGATCCATCGATCGTGCAACCTCCCCAATCGCGCGAATGAAGCCCGCAATCTCGGCATCAGCGGCATTTTCCGAAAAGTCGTCCCACGACACATAAGCGCCCTTGGGGATGACCAGAATATGGTCAGGCGCCTGCGGGTTGATATCATGAAAGGCGAGGGCGTAATCATCTTCGAACACTTTTCGGCACGGGATTTCACCGCGCAGGATCCTGGCGAAGATATTATCCTTGTCATAGGGATCGGTGGCATTGATCGGCATGGGGTTCAGTCCTTGCGCGCTGCTTTTTCGGCGATGCCGGAAACGCCCTCGCGGCGATCGAGTTCAGCGAGCACGTCCTTGAAGCCCAGGCCCTGCTCGGCCAGCAGAACGCCCAGGTGAAAAAGAAGGTCTGCCGATTCCGACACCAACGCGCCGCGATCGGCGGCCATGGCGGCAATCACAGTCTCGACCGCTTCTTCGCCGACTTTCTGGGCTATCTTTGCGCGGCCGCTGGCAAAAAGCCGGGCGACATAGGATGACGATGGATCACCGTCGCGTCGGGCTATTATCGTCTGTTCGAGCTTTGCCAGGGTTTCAGCCATCCCCGCCTGTGAAGCGGTAAAGGCCCGCGAAGTCAATCGTCGCGCCGGCGCGAATGGCTCGTGCAACGACCGATGATGAGTCCGGCAACGCCTGCCGCAAAGAGAATGAGATCGGTCGGCTCGGGAACGGACGTTGGCTTCTTGTGCCGTGCCTGCACGTCTTCCACCGCAGGGCGCGGCTGAAATGCATTTGCTGCGGCGGGAAGCATGGCGGCCGCCAATACCAAAAAAAGTAATTGTCTGGCCGCCATGTTGTGTCCCCTATGCAACCGTTACTCGGCAGCAAACGCTACCGCGGGGATGATAAGCAAAGGCGGGGCCAGTCGGGCGAAGGCGGGGAAGGACGCCGTTAACAATGGTTAACCGCCAACTTTCACATATCGCTAATGTAAATTTAACCGACGGTGATCATTCGCGAACGGGCAATCCGGCAGCGCAGAGATACGCATGCGCTTCAGCGATGCTGTGCTGTCCGAAGTGAAAGATCGATGCCGCAAGCACGGCCGACGCGCCGCCGAGGCGCACGCCATCCACCATATGCTGCAGATTGCCGACCCCGCCGCTCGCGATCACCGGCACGCTTACCGCATCCGAAATGGCGCGCGTTAACGCGAGGTCATAGCCGTCGCGCGTGCCATCGCGATCCATGGACGTGAGCAATATCTCGCCGGCGCCCAGCCGGGCGAGATTGACGGCATGCGCCACCGCATCGATGCCCGTCGGCTTGCGGCCGCCATGGGTGAAGATTTCCCACCGATCGTCGTGCGTCCGTCGCGCGTCCACCGCGCCCACCACGCATTGCGCCCCGAATTTGTCCGCGATCTCACCGACCAGTTCGGGACGCGCCACCGCAGCGGAATTGATCGCTACCTTATCGGCCCCGGCCAAAAGAAGAGCGCGCGCATCTTCCACGCTGCGGACGCCGCCGCCAACGGTGAGCGGCAGAAACACCACCTCCGCCGTGCGCGCCACCACGTCCAATATAGTGCCACGCCCCTCGTGCGTAGCGGTGATATCGAGAAAGCAAAGTTCGTCCGCGCCTGCCCGATCATAGATGCGAGCTTGCTCGACGGGATCGCCCGCGTCCGCCAGATCGATGAAATTGACACCCTTCACGACACGCCCGCCCGCGACATCGAGACAGGGGATGACGCGAACGCGTACGGTCACGCCGCCGCCGCCAAAGCGATCGCGGTCTTGAGGTCAAGGCGGCCGTCATATAGCGCGCGGCCCGTGATCACGCCCTCGATCCCGTCCTGCGCGTGGATGCTCAGCATGCGAATGTCAGCAATGCCGGCGACGCCGCCGCTCGCGATCACTGGAATGTCGGTCGCGCGCGCCAGATCGACGGTTGCATCTATATTACAGCCTTTAAGCAGCCCATCGCGCCCCACATCCGTGAACAGCAGCGCGGCCACGCCTGCGTCTTCGAAGCGATGCGCCATATCGACCACTTCCATGTCCGATTTTTCGGCCCAGCCTTCGGTCGCGACAAAGCCGTCGCGCGCATCGACCGCAACGACGATGCCCCCGGGAAAGTCGCGGGCCACAGCCTTCACGAATTCGGGATTCTTCAATGCCGCGGTGCCGATGACGACGCGCGACACGCCAAGGTCGAACCATCGTTCCACAGCCGCCCGATCCCGGATCCCGCCGCCCAACTGCACGTGGCCGGGAAACGCCGCCACGATCGACTCGACCGCCGTTGCGTTCACGGCCGCGCCCGCAAAGGCACCATCCAGATCGACGACATGCAGATGGCCAGCGCCCGCTTCGGCAAACAGCAGCGCTTGTGCCGCCGGATCGTCACCATAAATCGTCGCACGATCCATATCGCCCTCGGCGAGGCGCACGACCTGCCCACTTTTCAGGTCGATGGCGGGAAAAATAATCAGGGGCATGATAGATATGCATCCGCCAAGGCCGTCATTCCAGCGAAAGCTGGAATCTCATTTCTTTCGCCCGGTCCGAAGAAAAGAGGGATCCCGGCTTCCGCTCGGATGATGGAAAATATCGCTGTCATGGTCGCCACTCTAAAAACCTTTTCAGCAACGCCAGGCCATAAACCTGGCTCTTTTCGGGATGGAACTGCACGCCCATGATCGTGTCGCGGCCCACTGCGGCAATCACCTCGCCGCCATGGTCGGTCGTCGCGCGAACCCTTTCGGGGTCGATATCCGTGATCGCGAAGCTGTGCAGAAAATACGCTTCGCCCCGCACTATCAGGGTCTCGTCCGATACCGGCCGTACGTCGTTCCAGCCCATATGTGGAACCTTCAAGGCAGGATCGGCGGGCTTCAGCGCGCGAACCGTGCCGCCGATCCAGCCCAGCCCGGCGTGCTGGCCATATTCTTCGCCGGCATCCGCCAGCAACTGCATGCCGACACAGATGCCTAGAAACGGCTGCCCCTTCGTCAGTACCGCCTCTTCCATCGCTGCGATCATGCCAGAGATGCCCGAAAGCGCCCCCATACAGGCGGCAAAGGCCCCTACGCCGGGCAACACAATACGGTCGGCCGCATGGACGACAGCTGGATCAGCAGTGACGCGGACGTCGCTCGCGCCCGCCGCCTTCAAAGCATTTTCGACTGACCGCAGATTCCCGGCACCATAATCGATAAGCGCAACGCGCTCAGCCATCGCTCACGCCTCCAAGCGTGCCTTTGGTCGATGGCACGCTGTCAGCCTTGCGAGCGTCGATCTCGACTGCCTGACGCAGCGCCCGCGCGACTGCCTTGAAGCAGCTTTCGATAATGTGATGATTATTCTCACCGTAGAGATTTTCGATATGCAGCGTGATCCCGGCAGCGCCGGAAAACGCGTGGAACCAGTGCTGGAATAGCTCGGTGTCCATCTCGCCGAGACGCGGCTGTGTGAAACTCGCCTTCCACACCAGGAATGGCCGTCCGGAAATGTCCAGCGCGGCGCGCGTCAGTGCCTCGTCCATCGGCGCATAGGCAGTGCCATAACGGCTGATTCCACGCCGATCGCCCAGCGCCCTGGCTACGGCCTCCCCGATCGCAATCGCGCTGTCTTCCGTCGTGTGGTGCTGATCCACATGCAGGTCACCCGCCACGGTCGCGTTCAGATCAATCAGCGAGTGACGCGAGAGCTGTTCGAGCATATGGTCGAGAAAGCCGATTCCGGTGGATACCTTGTAGATTCCGGTGCCATCCAGATTGACTTCGACTGCGATGTCAGTCTCGTTCGTCTTGCGTTTGATCAGTGCGGTGCGCATATCACAGCGCTATAGCGTGGTGTGCGAAGCGTGCAACGCGTCTTGACCAGCAATCGCCGAGCGTTCACCAAGGCAAATATGAACGATACGACACCCGACAGTCTCATTCCCTATGACGAGATCGTCCAGGACGCTCTTCGCGCCGTGGTCGGCCGTGTGCTGGGTGAAGTCGCGCGCGGTGGCGTTTTGCCGGGCGACCATCATTTCTATATCACCTTCAAGACGGGTGCTGCCGGAGTCGATATTCCACGTCACCTTTCGGAACGATTCCCCGACGAGATGACCATCGTGATACAGAATCGCTTCTGGGATCTAAAGGTCGGCAAAGACGGATTCGAGGTTGGGCTGTCGTTCAACCAGGTGCCGGCACATCTGGTTATCCCGTTTGCCGCCGTCACCGCATTCGTCGATCCGGCGGTAAACTTCGCCCTGCAGTTCCAGGCGCAGGTCGAAGATGGTGATCCAACCGCCGAGCATGATCAGGCTGAAAATGATGCGCCGCCTGCCGAGCCTGTCGACGATGGATCGAACGTCGTCTCCGTGGATTTCACCCGAAAGAAATAGCCGCTGCATCTCCGTCAGGATCTCCGGGGAGGCTTGCCAGGAGGATGAATGACGAAAATGCGCACCGAAACCGACAGCTTCGGACCGATCGAAGTTTCGGCCGATAAATACTGGGGCGCACAGACCCAGCGCTCACTAGGCAATTTCGCTTTCCCGCAGGAAGAGCGAATGCCGATCACAATCGTCCACGCGCTCGCAATCGTCAAGCAGGCGGCGGCACGAATCAATCGCCGTCACGGCCTTCCGGATACCAAGGCCGACGCAATCGAGACCGCCGCTGTTGCCATCACCGCAGGCAGTCATGATGGCGAATTTCCGCTCGCCATCTGGCAAACGGGCTCTGGCACCCAGAGCAATATGAATGTCAACGAGGTGATCGCCGGGCTGGCCAACGAAGCATTGACCGGCAACCGTGGCGGCAAGTCGCCGGTTCATCCGAACGATGACGTCAATCGCGGCCAGAGTTCGAATGACAGCTTCCCCACCGCCCTCCACGTCGCCGCCGCCCGCGCGATCGATGCTGACCTGCTTCCGAGTCTGCGGCAGATGCACGCCCGTCTTTCCGGCCAAGCCGACGGCTGGAATGACATCGTGAAGATCGGTCGCACACATCTGCAGGATGCGACCCCACTCACGCTTGGGCAAGAATTTTCCGGCTATGCCGCGCAGATCGCGAGCGCCATCGCGCGCATCGAAACAGTCCTGCCCCGGCTTTACCAATTGGCGCAGGGCGGTACGGCGGTAGGCACCGGCCTGAACGCCCCTTCCGGCTTTGCCGTAGACATGGCGGCGGAGATCGCATCCATCACAGCCCTCCCCTTCGTCACCGCCCCCAACAAATTCGAGGCGCTTGCTTCCAACGACACGCTGGTCGAGCTGTCCGGCGCGCTCAACGTGCTCGCCGTCTCGCTGACCAAGATCGCCAACGACATCCGCCTCATGGGATCGGGGCCGCGCTCGGGGATCGGGGAACTGCATCTGCCGGAAAATGAACCGGGCAGCTCGATCATGCCGGGCAAGGTCAACCCGACCCAATGCGAAATGCTGACGATGGTGGCAGCACAAGTCATGGGCAATCATCAGGCGATCACGATCGGCGGACTGCAGGGCCATTTCGAGCTGAACGTGTTCAAACCGCTGATCGGTGCCAATATCCTCCGATCGATCGGCTTGCTTGCACAGGGTATGCGCCTGTTCACGCTGCACGCACTGGATGGTCTTGAGCCTGACCGGAAGCGGATCGCCAATCTCGTCGAACGTTCGCTGATGCTGGTCACCGCGCTCGCGCCGGAGATTGGCTATGACAATGCCGCGAAAATAGCGAAGCTCGCGCATAGCGAGGGATTGACGTTGCGTGAAGCTGCACTCGGGCTGGGGCTGGTTGATGCCGAAGCCTTTGACAGGCTGGTCCGGCCGGAACTCATGGTTAACTAACATGGTTGCCAGCGGTGGATTGGCTCAGCATAACCACGCCACATTCACTGTTCAGGTGACCTTATGATTCAGCTTAATTCGTCGATCGACCGCCGCAGCGCATTGGTACTCGCCCTGACTTCCGCTGCGGCGGCCGTGGTTTCCAGTCCGGCAAACGCGCTCTTGCGAACAGAGGGCACCGCGTCCGCGCGCTTCTCCGCCTCCCTTGCTACCTTCGCCCAACAGATTTTGAAGCTGTCGCCGGAAACAGCCACCTCGCTTGGCCTCGATAAGGGCGAGAATGCAGGCTTAAAATCGCAGCTGGGGGACATATCGCCAAGTGGGGATGCTAAATGGACTGCCCAGGCCAAGGCGATATTGGCCGAGCTTGACGCTATCCGCCGCGCGGACCTGAGCCAGCCGGACCAGCTTCGTTACGACAGCGTCCGCTTTGCTGCCCAGGCGGGCGTCGACGCCACGAAATACTTTTATGCCGGCAGCGCCAATGGCTTCTTCAGTCATTCCGCGCCTTATCCCGTAACCCAACAGGACGGCGCGCTGACTGCCGTTCCGGAGTTCCTGGATTCGCAGCACCTGATCGCCAACGCAGCGGATGCCGAGGCGTATCTTCTTCGCGTATCGGCGATGGCTGGTACGCTGGATCAGGAAAGCGATCGCATCACACGCGACGCCGCCAAGGGCGTCATGCCGCCGAATTTCATTGCAAAAACGGCGCTCGGTCAGCTTACCGATTACCGCAAGACGCCAGCCACCCAGCAGAAGCTCGTGACCTCGATCGCCGAACGCGCCAAGAAACTTGGCCTGCCGGGCGACTGGGAAGCACGCGCCACAAAACTTGTCGAGACCGCAATCTATCCGGCGCTGGACCGGCAGATCGCTGCATTTACCGCCGCCACCGCCAATGCGCCCGACACGGCAGGCGTCTATCGCCTGCCGGACGGTGATGCCTATTATCAATGGTCATTGAAACTCGGCACGACGACGAATCATAGCGCCGAGGAAGTCCATAAGATCGGCCTGGATCAAAACAAGCAAATCCAGTCCCGCATGGACACGATCCTCAAGGGTCTTGGCCTTACGGCTGGCACGGTCGGCGAACGGGTCCAGGCGCTGAACAAGGATCCCAAACAGCTCTATTCCGATGACGACGCCGGCCGCGCCCAGCTCATCGCATATCTGAACGATCGCGTGGAAGCGATCCGGACGCTGTTGCCCAAGCTCTCGCATCTCGGCCTGAAATCGCCGCTCGTCATCAAGCGCGTCCCGCCTGACATTCAGGATGGTGCGCCGCTGGGTTACATGAACTTCGCGGCGCTCGATGGCTCCCGGCCCGCGATCTACTACGTCAACCTCAAGTCGACGACGCTCTGGCCGAAATACCAGCTGGCAACCCTCACCGCGCACGAAGGCGTGCCGGGACATACCTGGCAGGGCGCGTATCTGGCCGAGCATCACGCGGAAATACCGCTGATCACTTCGCTGACGGGCTTTAACGCATTCATCGAGGGCTGGGCGCTTTATGCGGAGCAACTGGTCGATGAAGAGGGGCTTTATGAGAATGACCCTTATGGCCGCATCGGCTACCTTCAGGCGCAGCAGTTCCGCGCATGCCGCCTGGTGGTCGATACCGGCATCCACGCCAAGCGCTGGACGCGGGATCAGGCTGTCAAATTCCTCGTCGACGAAACGGGCAAGGGCGTGAATGCGATGACCAGCGAGGTCGATCGTTACAGCGTCTCGCCGGGGCAGGCGTGTGGCTACAAGATGGGCCACAACGAGATCACGGCCCAGCGCGCCCGCGCCAAGGCGGCGCTTGGCACCCACTTCGATGTCGCGGCGTTCAACGATGCGGTTGTGAAAACGGGCGGCGTGCCGTTGACCGTTCTGCCAACGGCAATCGACCAGTTCATCGCGAGCGTGAAAAAAGCCTAGCGACTATATTCGAGCCGGCCGCAAACAACCCAAAGCGCTCTACAAACGTTTTAAGGAACGAGACTTCTGGTCGCGGGTTATCTACCCGCCGCCAGACGGCTCTCCCACTCCGCCTGGCGGCATGTTTCTCGAGGAGAGTAATCATGTCGCCCCGTTTTACGAAGATCATGGTGGCCGCGGCAGCAGTCGGCATTGCCGTGCCGACGCTTGCCCAGGACAGCACTGCGCGTGCGATCGCTAACGCACAGGAGCAACCGGCAACCCGGGCGCTGAATAACAAGGTTGCTACAGAAGCGGCTGCCAACAACGCGCAAAATAATGCGAACCAGAACCAGTATGAGCTGGATCGCGCGGCCTATCGCGCGGCCGTTGCTGCCAACAATGCGAAGGTCGAGGTTGATAATGAAGCCTATGCCCGTCAGCAGAGCGCCTATGCCGACGCCATGGCTGCATGGCGCATCCAGAACGACCAGTGCAAGCGCGGTATCCTGAAGGCTTGCAAGAAGCCAACACCGGTGCCCGCGGACTTCTACTGATCTGTCTGCCGGACGAGTACCGGAACCCTTCCAGTACTCAAACGCTATCCCTCCGAATTATCGGACAGGAGCAGATTATGATCGGCAAGGTACTGGGGGCTATCGTTGGCAGCCGTATTGATCGCAGCGACGGCGACAGCGGCATCAAGGGCGCGGTCCTTGGCACTGTGGGCGTTAGCCTGCTCAAGCGCGTACTGCCGCTGGCTTTGCTGATCGGCGGTGGTTTGGCGGCCAAGCGCGCTAATGAACGGCGGCGCAATGTGAGTTCGGTCGTCTAGGGCCGGAAAGCCCTCGCCCGGCAAGGGGGAGGGCTTTTCTCATCTTGATTGGCGGAATGAAAAGCAGCCAAATCCACGGCATCGTTCTTTGCGAACTTTTGCCCACGCCCAACTCCGCGAACCCGAAGCATGGATGAGCGAGATTGTTCGTTCGATGGCCCTCTGCTCGTCGCATGTTGACGCGGGTGCCGCAAAGGCGGCAATAGGCCATGCTTTCGCCCAAGCCGCTGCCCCGCCGGGGGGTTCTTTTCGTGTTGTCGTCGCCCTCGGGCGCCGGGAAATCAACCATCGCCCAGAAGCTGTTGGCGGCCGATCCGGATATTTCCCTTTCGGTCTCCGCGACGACGCGGCCCATGCGGCCGGGCGAGTCTGATGGCGTCGATTATCACTTCGTCGATGTCGAACGTTTCAAGGCGATGGTTGCCGATGGCGCTTTCCTCGAATGGGCGCATGTCTTCAACCACCGCTACGGCACTCCGCGCGAGCCGGTGAACGCGATGCTGGACCGGGGCTGTGACGTGTTGTTCGATATCGACTGGCAAGGCGCACAGCAGCTCTATCAGCAGGAAGGCGACGTGGTTCGTGTCTTCATCCTGCCGCCATCGATCGAGGAACTGGAACGCCGCCTGCGCTCACGCGGCACGGACAACGAAGCCATCATCACCGCCCGCATGGCCCGCGCCGCGAACGAGATCAGCCACTGGGACGGCTATGACTATGTCCTGATCAACGACGACATCGACCGCTGCTTCGAACAGATCCACATGATCCTGAAAGTCGAACGCCTGAAGCGGAAGCGGCAGACGGGACTGATCGGCTTTGCAAGGTCGCTGATCCGTAAGGATTAACGACCGCACGATTGCTTTAATGGCGATTTTTGAGCCGGCCGACGACATTTTTTGCAGGGCAAACGGAATCCAGGGGGCTTACTGCTCGGTTGGAATAAGGGCTTCTCGTCCGAACTCCAAAGTAAACGCTGTTCCGCCATCGGGCGCATTTGAAGCCGTGACGACAAGGTGCATCGCCTCGGCGAAACCTTTCACGATCGCCAATCCCAAGCCGCTTCCACCCCGTCTATCGCTCCCCTGACCTTGCGCAAACGTCTCGAACACGTGCGCTTCAGTTCCGGGTTCCAGGCCTGATCCGTGATCGCGGATCGTGAGATGAACAGCGTCGGGTGTCGGCCATCAACAGGAACATCGCGCCGTTGCGAAGCGTGACGCAGCCGGTCCACCACGGCATCGGACGGCCGGCGCCCTCATGGACCAGGCGCTCCGCGACCCAGCGGCCATTGACGAAGATCTCCTGCCCGAGCGCACAGATGGTGTCGCCCGGCTCGGCCGCGACACGCTTCACCAGCGGCACATTGGCGGGCAGATAATGCCGGCGTGCGACGAAGTCGCGGGCCGCGGCGGGTGGCCAGGCGATCACTATGTCGCCGGTCTCGATGTCAGTTCCGCCGACGCTATACAGCGCGATCATGGCAGCGAGCAGGGCCGCGAGCCCGCCAATGGCGAGGCCGTGGCGCAGAGGCCCGAAAATTTGTCCTCTTGAAATCGGGCCCAGTTCGGGAGGCCTCACGCTGAGGCTCCGGAGGCACTGGTTGGAGTAGGTTTGGAAGGCGTACTGCTTCGATCGAACCCTGCTGTCATCTCAGTTCGTTTCGCCACCCATCCGTGCATCGCTTACGTTGTTCTGTGCCGCCAGGATCAGCACCTTGAGCATCGCTACCGGGTCATAGGGAGAGTGGCCGCCCTTCGAGCCATCCCCGTAGGCGAGAGCAGCGACCAGCGTCGGGCGAAATCCCTCGAAGTCTATGATCCGCGCCAACTCTTCCAGCGGATCGCCATAAGCCGACAGCCGCTTCAAATGATCCGATAAGCCGAACAATCCCGCCTGACGCATCGACACCTCCCATCAGGCGCAATGAATCAAATCACCCGCAGAATGTCGAGAGGTTGATGGAGGCGCCCAGCTTCCACGGGTGTGTCGCGACCAATGCGTCAACGAAAAGCTGTCACGTCTCTATCGAACCAATCTCGAGTGGTGCGATCAGCTGTTGAGTGCCGCTGCACATCGAAAGCCGATATGGCTCGCTGAGGTGTCGATCGTTTGGCCGTATCGGGCAGCGGGACGATATCGTTGGCAATAACTCGGCGCACATAAGTGCGATCCGCCCTTTAATACCTTTCGTGGGAAGCCAGAGCCAGGATCAAGGCTCTCTTGCCGGGTTCCTCCTCTGGGATCGTCAACCACACAGCAGGATTTCGAAGAAGCTGAGGGGACGGCAAGAGCATAAAAATCGGCAGTCCATTCCCAGACATTTCCGATCATATCGAACAAGCCGAAATCATTACCGGGAAAGCAACCCACCGCCGTGGTCCTGCGACTCTCCACAGGTTTATCGCTCTGCCAGGGGAAATGGCCCTGCCAGTAATTGGCCAGAATTTCCCCGGCTGGTGCCAGTTCTTCTCCCCACGAGAACGCCCTGCCCTCCACGCCACCGCGGGCAGCGAATTCCCATTCGGCCTCGGTGGGCAGACGCATCCCTGCCCAGCAAGCATAGGCATGGGCGTCGTCATAAGAGACATGGACGACGGGATGATCGTCCAACCCTTCAATATCGCTCGCCGGGCCAGTCGGATGACGCCAGTCTGCGCCTATTTCAAATTTCCACCAGCGCATCGGATCGCTCAGGGGGACGGGTCCATCGGTCATAAAGAACACCGAGGAACCAGGCTGCAATAGGTCCGACGATGCATCCGGATAAAGCTCCGGATCAGGCGCTATTTCGGCCGTCGTGCGGTAACCGGTGTCGCGGACGAATTCATGGAACAACCGGTTCGAGACCGGCGCGCGATCCATCTGGAACGGGTCAACCCGCACGCGTCGTGCAGGCCGTTCCTCGGGATAATGATCGTCGGAGCCCATGGTGAATACGCCGCCGGGAAGCGTCACCATGTCATGCGCGACAACCTTCTTCACGGCTCGATCTGCCTGGAGCGACCCACCTCCCCCAGCTTCACGGTGAGCTTGGCGAGTTCGCCCTCGAAAGTACCGTCGGGCGGAAGATCCTCCGATACCGGCACGCCATGATCCTGTCCTACATCAAATCTCTCATGCGCATCGGCCGGTTGAACGATCGATCGATCCAGACGGGCTGACGCGACCTTCTGTCCATCGACAGCGATGCGCACCATTCCGCCCTTTCCAGCTCCGCCTCCGTCGTAATCGAAAGCGAAAGTCAAACGGACCGCGCGCCCGGTAGCGATGGGTGACGGAGCGACGAGTCGAAAACGGTCTTGCGGAAGCTGCGAAAGAGCGTGAGCAACGACCGGTGTCCCATTGAGAAGATAAAAGCTCCAGCCTCCGAACTCACTCCCGTGGGCGAGCACCACGCCGTTTCTCCGGTCTGGAGCGATTGCTACGTCGGCCTGTATCGAGAAAGACCTGTTCGCGAGGACCGGCGCAACATCAGGAGACAGGCTTATACGCTTGCCCCAATAGACATATTCGGTCCGGGGCCTCGCATAGGTCGCTCGCATGCCTGCGAAGCGGTCATAACCAGTTCTATCATCAAGCGGAAAAACGCCGTACTTTGCCGCTTCCGCGTCGAATAGAGCGCGCATCTCCGTCAACTTCGACGGATAGCGGCCAGCGAGATTCAGGCTCTGGCCGAAATCCTTGCGCAGATCATAAAGCTCCCACTCATAGCCTTGCGCGAGATTCTCGCTCGCCTGAGGTCCCTGAGCCATCTGCCAAGGCTTCCGCACAGGCGAAGTGTTGGCGAGCCAGCCGTCATGATAAATCGCGCGATTGCCCAGCATTTCATAATATTGCGTCCGGCGCCGACCAATCGCCAATGGGTGATCGAAAGTGTAGGTCATTGAGATGCCATCGATCGGTTGCTGCGCGAAACCATTAACTGACCGAGGGGGCGGAAGACCGGCAGAAGACAGAATGGTCGGCAGAATGTCGATGACGTGATGATATTGCGATCTCACGCCCCGACCACGGATTCCTGCAGGCCAGGAAACCACCATGCCGTTGCGCGTACCGCCCAAGTGAGATGCGACTTGCTTGTAATAGCGGAACGGTGTGTCCATCGCGAGTGCCCAGCCCGTTCCGTAATTGGTCTGCATATGCGGCCCGCCCACCTGGTCGAGAGTGGCCAGCTTGTCGGCCAAAGTCGAACGCTTGTTGGCTATCTCACCGACTTCGCTGATCGCGCCGTCGGGCGACCCGGCTGCGTCGGCACCATTGTCGCCGACCACCCACATGACAAGCGTATTGTCTGTAAGACCCATGCGATTTACTTCATCCAGAAGCCTTCCGATCTGAGCATCTTCGTAGGCCAACATCGCTGCGAACGCTTCCATGTAGCGCGCGTGCACCTTCCGCTCGTCCAATGAGAGCTTCTCCCACTGCGCGACGTCAGCTGGCCAAGGCGGTGCCTTCACTCCTGGAGGAACGATACCGAGTTGCTGCTGGCGCCTCAGGGTTTCGGCGCTGAGCTTGTTCCATCCCTGATCGAAACGCCCGTGAAAGCGTGCGATCCAATCGGCAGGCGCCTGGTGGGGCGTGTGCCCTGACCCGGTCGCAAAATAGACGAAAAAAGGCTTGTCAGGGGCTGAGGCCTTCTGATTGTGAAGCCAATCTATCGCGTCATCGGCGAGTTGACGGTCCAAAGGGGCGCCGATGGCTGGAGTGGGTATGACGCTCGTGCCTCTGATCAGTGTCGGTCGCCATTGATCGGTGTCCGAGCCCAGGAAGCCGAAGAAATATTCGAAACCAAGGCCCGTCGGCCACTGGTCGAAGGGACCGGCGGGTGAGAGTTGGCCTATGGGAATGTTATGGTGCTTTCCGAAGAAGGCGGTATTGTAGCCATTTCCACGCAAGATCTCCGCAATCGTGGCTGCGCTCTTGGGCATGATGGAGACATAGCCGGGCTGTCCGCTCGCGAAGTCGGTGAGCGTTCCCACCCCGACCGCATGATGATTACGCCCCGTCAGCAGCGCAGCCCGGGTCGGCGAACACATGGCGGTGGAGTGGAACTCGTTGTATTTCACACCTCGCTCTGCCAGCCGATCGAGGTTAGGCGTGGGAATTGGGCCCCCAAAAGTCGATGCAGCGCCAAAGCCGATATCGTCGGTCAGAATCAATATAACGTTAGGAGCGCCGCTCGGCGCCTCGGGTAATCTGGGGAAATTCTGCGTCGCGTGATCCGGCTGAGTGCCTCGGTTAGTCACTGGCATGATAGGACTGAGCGGCAATACCTCCCGATCGAACGGGTCGTTCGGCGCTGCACGGAGAGGTGATTGCGATATCGCGGCCCAACAAAGCCCACTCAAGAGCCATCGCCTCATGTCCCGAGAGTTCCTATGCGCCATTGAGCAGGACCCGACCTTGTTTAGCACGCAGGCATGCCGACATCACGGGCGGCTGTCAATCAACGAGAACTGACCCTACGTCAGCGCCCGAAAGTCATGCCATGAAATGGCAGCTCAAGTTATCCGGCCAGTCGACAAGAGCGGCCAGCGATCGATCCTGCGCGCCGTTCCGAGCGCGGTGGCGTCGGCCGTGGCGGACGCCCGGGAATGGAGCGGGTGAACTCGCAAAATGGAAAACACCCGATGCAGCACGGTACTCTGACCGAGCGGAGGCAGGGGGCACCAGCGGCCTCTGATTCGCTCGACATATCTGATCCTCGCTCGACCGACGTCAGTCTATCTGGTTGAAGGGCACCTTTTTGTCGGGGCGATAGTCCTGGGGGAGGCCTAGCAGTTTCTCGGCAATCGTGTTGCGCAGAATTTCGTCTGTGCCGCCGGCTATTCTCGCACCGGGCAGATCGATCCACGACCAGGCATGATCGACCGCTTTAGAGGCCCCGGGCGCCAGGATCACGCCTTGCGCGCCCATCAGGTCCATCGCCATCTCCCCCATGATCTGTCGCCTGCGGGCAAGGCGCAGCTTACGGATCGATCCTTCCGGTCCGGGTTCCCTGCCCTCGGCTATGGCGGCCAGCGCGCGACGATGGATGGAGCGTAGCCCCTGCCGTTCCACGATGGCATCGGCCAGCACGCGCCGCACCTGCCCATCGTCGATCGCGGGCTTGCCGTTGATACGGTGATGTGCCACCTGGCTGGCGAATTCCGCCAGCGACGGGCCGCCCAGTGCGTCGTCGGCAACTGCGTAGCGTTCGATCATCAGCGTCTCGATCGCGACGCGAAAACCCGCCCCCACCTCGCCCATGCGCTGGCTGTCGTGCACATGCACATTGTCGAAAAACACTTCATTGAGCTCGCTTTCGCCGGCCAGCTTGCGGATGCGCTTCACCGTGATCCCCGGCGATTTCATGTTCAGCCAGAAAAAGGTGAGGCCGGCATGTTTGGGCACCGTCGGATCGGTGCGAACCAGGGCGATCGCATAGTCGGCAACGTGCGCCCAGCTTGTCCACAGCTTCTGACCGTCGATCCGCCAGCCATCGCCATCGCGCGCAGCCCGGGTGCGGACGGCCGCCAGATCGGAGCCGGCCGAAGGTTCCGAGAACAGCTGGCACCAGATATGCTCACCGCGTATCGCCGGCGGCACCAGGCGCTTCACGATCTCCGCGTCGCCATAGCGCAGCAACATCGGCACGGGCATGCCCAGGCTGATAGCAAAGTAGTCGGTGGGGAAGTCGAACCGGTCTTCCTCCTGGCCGAACAGAATCTTTTGGAGTTCGGTACCGCCCCCTCCCCCTAGCTCGCGTGGAAGGGTAATACCGGCATAGCCAGCTTCGGATTTGGCTTTCTGAAAAGCTCGGCCGAGCACCAGATCGTCTTCCTGGCTCAGCCCGTGCCGCGCCCCGCCACCAAAGCGCGGGTTCATCGCTTCCAGCCACTGCCGGGCCTGGCTGACATAAGCGCCCAAAGCCACATCCGTTCTGCTGGAGTGGTCAATCATCCCGACCTCCAGCACTTGCCGACCATCGATCAGGAGATCGCGCCAGAACGGCGCCCCCCCGGTCTCCAGCGCCAGCGCGCGGGCCCGGCGGTAGTGATGCTGAGGCTCCGCCTCCCATGTCACGCCGACGCCGCCGTGGGTCTGGATGCATTCGCGGGCTGCGAAGTCATAGGCGGCGCTGGCGCCCAGCCGTGCGGTGCAGGCCAGGGCAAAGAAATCTTTCCGCCCTTGTTCCAGGGCTTCGAGCGCATCGATCGCGCAGCCGCGGGCGATTTCCAATTCCTGGTACATGTCGGCCAGCTTGTGCTTGATCGCTTGGAACGCGCCGATCGGCTGGCCGAACGCCTTGCGTTCCTTGGCATAGGCGACCGAGATGGTGAGGCAGCGCTCGGCCCCGCCCACTTGCTCGAACGCCGTCAGCGTGGCGGCTACGGCAGCATGGTGGAGCACGGCATCCCAGCCGGCCGCAACGCGGATCGCCGGTACCCCCTCGAAGCGCAGCGTGGCGGCGGCGCGAGCGTTGTCGATCGTCGGCTCCGCACGGCGCGTCACGCCACCGCCCTCAAGATCAACGAGGTAAAGCCCTGGCTCGGCGCCATCGCGCGCACTGACGAGGGCATGGGTGGCAACCGCGGCGAATGCCGCCGGCGCCTTCTCACCCGTCAGTCCGGTCTCAGCATAGGCGAGCGTAGGAAAAAGGCCGCTGTCCCCCGACTCACATAGCGCCAGCGTGGCGATCGCCCCGCCCGAGGCGAGCCGTGCAGCCACTTCGCCACCACCCAGCGCGCCAGCGGTCACCACGCCCGCCACCAGCGGCAGCGATACGGTGCGCCGGCCCATCTCCTGCAACAAAGGCGCCAGCGCGCCCATGCCGAGGCTAGGGCCGCCCGCCGCCTCGGCAATAGCGATCGCCGGCCAGCCCAGTTCGATGGCGTTGCTCCACAGTGCGATATCGAAGGCTCCGGGATGTTCAAGCAGGTCCTTCAGCCGCGCTTGCGACACTTCGGCATCCAGCAACCGAGTCGCTTGGTCGAGCAAGATGGCGCGAACTTCGTTATCCATAGCTGTTGTCCGCTGGGCACGTCCGGATCGTCTATGCCGAACATCAAGCCCTCGTCATGCCTACCGCGCCACGGCCGACGAATGAAGAGCGTACGCCATTATCATGCTGGCGATGGCGTCCCCGGGAGGAACCGCTTGAGACGCCACGCGACGACCTGTGTCCCCCTGAGGCACCCCGCCAGCGGCCTTCCCGCGGCCAACCCGACGCCCCTGCGCTGCACATCTATCACTCTTGCGATAGGTTGGAGGATGCCGCGTCCCCCTGCCTGTGATTGTGATATCGCCTGAAGTCTTCGGTAGAGCAGCGCACGAAAGGACAGGCAGCCGTGCAGGCGATCATGCGCAGTGTGCGGGCGGAAACTTTCGGGCCGCCGGACGCTTACCGGCTGACCGAAGACCCGATGCCGGTCCCCGGGACGGGCGAAGTGCTGATCCGAATCCGCGCCGTCAGTCTGGGTTATTCCGATGTGTTGGTTTCGGCGGGAGCCTATCAGGTGAAGCCGCCACTACCTTTCGTTCCCGGGTCGGAGGGCAGTGGAACAATCGTGGCGGTAGGAGCGGATGTGACGCAGTTCGCCGTCGGCGATGCGGTGAACGTCTTGCGCTTCGGCGGAGTGCTTGCCGATCACGTTTTGGCGCGGGCCGAGGAAGTGACGGCCATGCCCCGCGAGATGAGCTTCGAGGAAGCCGCCAGCTATCGCACCAACTATGCGACAGCGCTGCACGCTTTGAAGGACCGGGCTAGCATTCGGGCGGGCGAGACGCTGCTGGTGCTGGGTGCCGCTGGCGGGGTCGGCACTGCGGCGGTGCAGATCGGCAAGCGGCTGGGCGCTCACGTTATCGCCGGAGCCTCCAGCGAGGCCAAGCGCCGGTTCGCCCTCGTGCAAGGGGCCGATGCCACGCTGGACTACACAGTCTCCGACTGGCGCGACGCGCTCCGCACACTGACCGGCGGGAAAGGCCCGGATGTGAATTTCGATCCCGTGGGCGGCGATCTGCTCGAGCCGGCGTTCCGCAGCCTCTACTGGGGCGGGCGGCACGTAGTGATCGGCTTTACGGGTGGCCCCATCCCGCGCCTGCCCGCCAACCTGCCGCTGTTGAAGGGCGCGGCGCTCGTCGGCGCGGACATTCGCCAGTTCGCACTGAAAGAGCCTGACGCGGCACGGGCAAATGATCAACTGATCGCCGAGTGGTGCGCGCAAGGGTTGCGCCCGCCGATCGCGAGCTTGTTCGACTTTGCGGATTTCCGCGCTGCCATGACTACCGCTGCAAGCGGTGAATCGCTCGGCAAAGTCGTAGTGCGGATCGCCTGAGACGGTGGGATGATGCGAGGAGAGCGCCATGTGGCGCCGGAGGGTTCGGCTGTGGAGCGTCGGAAGATTTGCGCCGCCGTTCGAGGGGTGGCCGGAACGAACGATAGGCTGCCTGCTTGCCAGCAGCTCACACATTTTGCCGCAGAATGCCACGCGGCAGTTTCCGGAGCCAACATGCTATGATTCTGCCCAACGAACGTGTTCTCAAGATGGAGGCAGTCAACAATTTCCGCGATTACGGCGGGTGGCGAGCGGGAGACGGGGCCATGGTGGCCCCTGGCCGTCTGTTTCGTTGCGCGCACCTGCACCGGGCTACCGCAGCCGATATCGATAGGATCGCCGCATTGGGCATTTCCACGGTCACGGATTTGCGCCAACCGCAGGAACAACAGGCACAGCCCAGCGCCTGGATCAGCAAGCTGCAGCTGGCCGTGATCGAGGAGCCGACCAGCAATGAGGACGCGGACGTCGACGCGGCCCACGCCGACGAACCACCGCACATCCGTGCATTACGCGCCAGCGACTTTAGCATTGCCGCAATGCGTGACTTCATGGCCGGACACTACGCCCAAATGCCATACGAACCCCGTCACATTGCCCTGTTCCGACGATACTTCGACGCGCTCGCCAAAGGCGAAGGTGCAATGTTAATCCATTGCGCGGCTGGAAAGGACCGCACCGGGATCCTCGCCTGGCTGACCCACCGCGTGCTGGGGGTGCACCCCGACGATGCGATGGCGGACTATTTGTTGAGCAACTCGGCCGGCAACATTGCTGAACGCCTGCCGCACATGCGGCTGCGCATGAAGGAAATCTATGGTCTGGCCATCAGCGACGAGGCGATGATAACGCTGCTGAGTGTCGAGCCTGGCTATATCCAGCGCTGCGAAGCCGCGCTCGCGTCGCGCTCGGGTTCGGTAGAGCGTTACCTAATCGATGTGCTTGGAATCGATTCCACGGCCCGACACCGCATATGTGAAGCATTTCTAATATGAAAGCACTGCAGGTGTATCGTTCACAACGGCAGCCGCCCGGAACTTTGCCGGCAACTTTTTTCAACCCCCAATCTCTACCGTTGATGCCGCCGCGGAGGCCAGCGGCAACGCGCCGTCGTAACTGCTTGACCAAAAGATAACATTGCAACAGTTATTGGCGCAGCCTGCCAAGACAGGGCGAACCGGGATCGCGGCCGCTGGGGTCAGCGCATGCGGAGACTATGGTAAAATGCAAGCAAGCCCCAGCCGTGAATTCCGCATCGCAGAATCGTTCCCGCTGCTCGGCAGCCGCTTGCGAATCCGCGATCTCGTCATACCCAATCGCGTCGTCATGGCGCCCATGTCGAGCCAGCTCGGCGAACCGAACGGCTTGGTCAGCGACCGGCAACTAGCCTTCTATCGCGAGCGCGCCATCGGCGGGGTCGGGATGATCATCGTCGAATTCGTGTGTGTGGACCGGGCTACCGGCCTCTCCGAACATCGCCAACTCAGCATCGAAACGCCCGCGCATATCGATAGGCATCGTCGCCTGACGGATGCCATTCGCGGCCATGGCTCGGTCGCTTGTATCCAGCTCCAGCACGGTGGTCAGGCTGCCAAGCTGGGCACGGTGAAGGATGGGGTGCTGCTCGGTCCAAGTGAAGTGCGCCGCCGCAGCGATCCGAGCAAAGTGATCGCCCGCGCGTTCACTGACGATGAGATCGAGCGCCTGATCGATTCTTTTGGAGCGGCCGCGCACGCGGGCCTCGAAGCAGGATATGAAGCGGTCGAGTTTCACGGCGCCCACGGCTATGTGTTGAGCGCTTTCCTTTCACCGTTGACCAATCATCGCGACGATCGCTGGGGCGGTGACGAGGAGCGCCGGCTGGAATTGCCGCGCAGGGTCATCGAACGGGTGCGAGAGGTGATCGGCAATCGCCCGCTGCTCTATCGCATTTCGGCTGACGAATTCAGTCCCCAGGGATTGTCGATCGAAGACATGGTCCGGATCGCGCCCCGCCTTGTCGCCGCCGGACTGGACGGCTTGCACGTCTCCACCGGACTGGGCACGACTGGCATGCACAACGTCATAGAGCCGATGTCGCAGCCCGAAGGCTGGCGCTTGCCGTTTTCGCACCGCATCCGCGAGGCGACCGGCGTGCCCGTCATCACCGTTGGCCAGATCCGTTCGCCGGTGACGGCCGAGGCGGCCCTGGCCAATGGCGATGCCGACCTGATCGCGCTGGGCCGCCCGCTGCTTGCCGATCCGCATTGGGCCCGTAAGGCGCTCGCCGGACGTGCCGCTGAAATCCGCCCTTGCACGTCCTGCAACTTTTGCCTGACGGCGAGCATGGCGCCCCAGGGATCGATCGTCTGTGCGGTCAATCCCCGTACAGGACGCGAAGTCGATCCCGCTCCCCGCGCCGAAGGAAAACCGCACGCCGTCGTTGTCGGAGGCGGCCCGGGTGGGATGGCGGCGGCACTCATCCTCGAACAGGCAGGCTACCGAACCAGCCTGTTCGAGGCGCGTGCCGCCCTCGGTGGGGGTTTGATCGCCTCGGCGGCGCCACCGCACAAGGAGATGATCGAATGGCATCGCCGGTATCTGGCCAGGAGGCTCAGCGCGAGCGGCGTGGGGCTGCAGATGGGCGTAGCGCCTGATGCCGGCGCCATTGCGGCACTATGCCCCGACGTCGTCATCATCGCCACCGGCAGCAAGCCCCGCCCCGCACCGTTCATCGGCGCGGACGGCGAATTGGTTCATGATGCCTACCATCTTTTGATGGGAAGCGATGGCTGGCTGTCCGCCCTCGCCGACCAGCCCGTTCTGATCTACGGCGGCGGCGAGACGGGCTGCGAAACAGCGGAGTATCTGGCCCTTCGCGGTCGACGAGTGCTGCTCGTCTCCAGGTCGTCAGCCAAGGCCCTCGCACGATCGGCAGAATTCGTCTACCGCGGCGTGCTGCTGGCCCGCATGGCTGCAAACCCCCTGATCGAGATTTTGCCAGAGACCGAACTCGCAGCCGTTGCGGGCAACTCCGCCGAATTGCGCGCCGCCGATGGTTCGGTCCGCCATGAAACGGTGGCGGCAGTCGTGGTCGCGCAAGGCCGTGAGCCGAACGGCGACCTGGTTCCGCAGCTTCGCGCGCTCGGGATCCCCGCTTATGCCATCGGCGACGCGGTCAAAGGGGGCCGCATTGGGGACGCCGTACAGGACGCCTATGCCGTTGTCCGCGAGATCGCGCCCAGGCACGGCGAGCCGGTGGAACTCGCTTGCTGACGGGGCCGCAGGGGAGCCGCACCGGCGGTTTGCGGATATGAGCACCGCTGGTCTCGACGAGGCAGGCCGTGAGCTGCTGAGGGGCAGCATCAGGCGCATGCTCGACCGGATCGCTCCGCTTGAAAACGTGGCGCGCTGGAATCGGGATGATTGCATACCTCGCGACTACATCAGCGACCTCGCCGATCTCGGCTTGTGCATGGCGGCGGTTCCGGCCCAGTTCGGAGGGACCGGGCCGGATCACCGGGTGATCGCCCTCGCCATTGAGGAATTGTCCAGCCGCAGTCCGGCGCTTGCCTCGCTTTTGATCCAGAATGCGATCTATGGCAGCATGAACCTGTTGGCGAGCGGTTCGGCCGAGCAGCAAGCACGATTGTTGCCAGACCTTGCCGCCGGCCGGTTGCTGTTCGCCTACGGTCTGTCCGAGCCAAACGTCGGGTCCGATCTTGCATCGGTCGAGACGCGCGCGGAGCGCCGTGGAAGCCGTATCGTCGTCAATGGTACCAAGCGGTGGTGTTCCGGCGCGGACATCTGCGACTTCATCGTGACGCTCGTGCGAACAGGGCCGATCGAGGCGCGCCGGGCCAACTTGTCAATCCTGCTCATCCCCTCCACGTCCGACGGCATCACGATCAGTGCGATGGCAACGATGGGAATGCGCGGCATCAAGACATGTGAAGTCACATTCGACGATGTGGTGGTGCCGGTCGAGAACGTGCTGGGCGGCCCTCCCTGCTGGGATCGAGGTTGGCAGCAGCTGGTCGGTCCTGCCCTCGAGGCGGAGAAAATCCAGGTTCCCGCAATGGGCATCGGCATCGCTCGAAGCGCGATTGATGAGGCCTGGAGCTACGCCCAGACCCGTCGACAATTCGGCGTGCCGATCTGTGCCCACCAATCGATCCGGCACGCACTGGTCGATGCAAAGATGAAGTTGCTGGCTTGCCGGGCGATGCTGGATCGCGCGCTGTCAGCGATCAGTGAAAATCGCGATAGTGCCGTCGAAACGTCTATGGCCAAACTCTTTGTAGCCGAAACCGCATGCGAAATCGTGCTTTCGTGCCAACGCATCCTTGGCGCCTATGGCTATGCCGAGGGATTCCAGATGGAGCGTCTTGTGCGGGACGTGCTCGTGCTGCCGATCTGGGGAGGGTCGTCGGCGATCCAACGCAACAATCTCGCAAGCCTTCTGGGCTTACCGCGCGCTTAAAACCGGAAAAGTGATGAACCCATCGCAGCCCGCGCGGCTGTCGATAATCAGAGCCGTCAGTCGTCGCTCCACACCGGCTGCCGCTTCTCCAGGTAAGCACGGCCTGCCTCGGCCGAATCAGGGATCCCGGAGGCGAGCGTGGTGAACAGCTGTTCCACACGGTAACCCTCGGTCACGGGCATGTCTTCGGTCAGGTTGATCGATTCCTTCATCAAGCTGACCCCGGACGGACTGCGCGTCGCGATCTCGGCGGCGAGTTCGAGCGCCGCCGGCAGGAGGTCTTCGGCGGACAGCACTTCGTTGATGCCGCCGTGCTGCTGGAGGAAGTGCGCATCAAACTTGCGGCCGGTGAACACCATGTAGCGCATGATCTTGTCGGGCACGAGACGCCTGGTATGCCGGGTTCCGCCCATCGAGCCGATAAGAATTTCCGGAAGGCTGAAAGTGGCCGTCTCCGATGCAAGCAGTAGATCGCAGCAGGACGCGATCACGACACCGGCGCCGACGGCCGCCCCGTTCACCGCCCCGACAACCGGAACCGGGCATCGCCGAATCGCATCGAAGCAGCCGCGCGATACCACGGAACGGGCAACTTGTGTTTCGGTCGTGCGTGCGGACAGCTCGCGGACGTCCGCGCCCGCACAGAACGCGCGGCCCGCGCCCGTCAGCACCACGCAGCGTGCTTTCGGAAAACGATCCGTAACGTTGAGGAATAGGTCACGCAGTTCGCGGAAATGCGCCAGACCCAGCGCATTCACCGGCGGCGTGTTGATCGTCACCACCAGCACGCGCTCTGCGGTCCCAGACATCTCGGCGCCGATTCTACCCTTGCGCGTCATACCGCTCATCGACTGCTCTCCAGGCAAAATGGGGATACGTCGAGACCGGTGCCGCTGAATGTCACGTAATGCATTGCCGCCCCCACTGTCGTCGCGTGGACACGCAAATACCTGCCTATCCATCAGCTTTTGCAGTATGTGTCTTTACCATCGCAATCGGGCAACAGGTTTTTCACCCTCAAGAGCGAGGGAAACTTCATAAAAACCGGTGGCGGGGTTGTTCGGCGCGCGAAGGCTGTGGTACCACAAAACAGACGATAAGACAGTTTTGTTGTGGCGGCGCCATTCCGGCTCCGTGTTGTAGCCAATGGGAGATGTCATGAACAACTGGCAGGTAAAACTCGCTCACGACCGCGCGTTGGTGACAGGTGCAGGAAGCGGAATCGGCCGTGGTTTGGCGATCGAAATGGCCAATCTCGGGGTTACCGTCTACGGCATGGGCCGCCGCCAGGCTCCGCTGGAAGAGACTGCATCGCTCGTTACCGGCTCGGGTCGAGTTGTTCCGCTGGCGGGAGACATTACCAAGGTGGACAGCGTCGAACAGGTGTTTTCAGCGATCGAGGCCGATGGCGGGCCGGTGCAAGCCTTCGCCAATCTGGCGGTGGACGTGAACTACATGCCGGCGCTGGATCTTACCCCCGACATTTTTTATGAACAGACGCGCTCGGCGCTCTGGGGTGTGTTCCATGTGATTAGCCGCTGGGCAAAGCCGCTCGTGGCGGCCGGGCTGCCCGGCGTCGGAGCGATCGTGAGCAGCGCGCTCTGTCGCGACGGGACACCAGGAATCGCGCATTCCTCCGCCGCCCGGGCTGGAGCCGAAGCGCTGATCAAGAGCCTTGCCCGCGAATGGGCGCAATACGGGCTGCGCCTCAATGCCATGGGCCTGGGCGCTGTCATCGTACCTCGCACCGAGCCGGCTTATCGCAGCGGCGTAATGGACGAGTCCATCAGCCAGATTGCCCTGCGGCGGCCAGCCGCGATCCCCGAAGCCGCCGCGCCGCTGATGTTTCTGCTCAGCGAAGCGGCCAGCTATATGACCGGTGAGGTGATGATCGTCGACGGCGGACTACGGCTGCCGCCAATGGTCGTGCCGAAATTCCGCTGGTCGGCAACGGCGGCCTGGGATCAAAAGGTATCCGAGGTCGCAGTCGGCACCGCGGCCTGACCCGCGCCGCGAGCTTGCGCCCATCCGTTCGGCTACTGACTGGCCTCAGGGCTTGGAGACAATCGATGTGCGTGATGTACGTCTCGGCTCCGCGAGAAATAATATGCACTCGCTTCCCGCGAGCCAGATCAACCTGTTCAAAACAAGCCAACCGAGGATGCTGAGATGAGTTCCACAGCTGACCTGACTATCGAGAAACCGGACCACATTCCGGCGGAGCTGGTCCGAGATTTTGATTACTATGGCGAGCCCGTCCTGCGGGAGAAGGCGCAGGCCGGCTATCGCGAACTGCTTCGAAATTATCCCGACGTATTCTGGACGCCCCGGAACGGTGGGCACTGGGTGGTCATGGGCAACCAGGCCGTGCACGATGCATTTCGCGACTGGCAGAGTTTCAGCAACAGCGGAAATACCGGCATTGGTGGAGAGCCCGGGCCGGCTGAAGACATGTTCATTCCAATCCAGCTCGATCCGCCCGCGCATGAACGCTATCGCGCACTGATCAACCCGCTGCTTGGCCCCCGTGCGGTGAAAAACATGGAAGGGAAGATCAGAGCGTTTGCCACGGAACTGATCGACGCCTTGGAAGGAAAACGCGAATGCGATTTCGTCGAAGCGTTTTCAGTGCCGTTTCCGATCAAGATTTTCATGGCCGAGATGGGCCTGCCGCTGGAGCGCTACCGCGAATTCGCCGATTGGGTCCAGGCGTTCCAGAACGGTAAAACCGTCGAGGAACGCAACGGAGCGCTCCTCCGCTTTATTGACCTGCTTACCGGGCTGTTGCGTGAGCGCCAGGAAGCGCCGACCGACGACTGGATGAGCCAGCTGCTGGCGACGGAACTCGAGGGTCGGAAACTCGACGTCGAGACGGAAGTCCTGCCCATGGCAAATCTGCTGTTCGTCGGCGGGATCGACACGGTCAGGAATATGATGGGACACATCTTCCGCACCTTGGCTGACAGGCCCGACCTGCAGGCCTGGATCCGCCAGAACCCGGAAGGAATTCCGGAAGCACTGGAGGAAATGTTCCGCTGGCTCGGCGGCACTTCCCCGCCGCGCCGCGTTGGTGCCGACATCGTGTTCCACGGCGCCCCGATGCGTAAGAATGACATGGTCGCGCTGGTAACCGGCACAGTGGGCATCGACGAGCGGGCCGTCGACCGGCCTTTCGAGATCGATTTCGAACGCGAACAGAAGCCGCACGCGGCATTCGGTACAGGCCCGCATCGCTGCGCCGGCTCCAACCTCGCCCGCCTCGAAATGCGGATCTTCATCGAACTATGGTTTGCGCGCATTCCGGAATTCCGGATCAAGCCGGGCACCAGTCCTGTGTTCAACCCCGGCGTCGTCAATGCGATTGATCAGCTGATCATCGAATGGTGATCTGGAAACCATCAAGGCGCGCGCATTTCGGTGTCGTGAGCGAGGGCTGAAGCCTGGCCTCTCCTCCGAAATGGACGACTGCCCGGGCTCCCGAACGTATGCAGTCATTAATAGCGTTTGGCTTTTCAAACCGCCCATGGGCGGGCAACCTGGCAAGGTCAGGTTTTTAACCACCTTTAGCGTCGGCTAGAGATGCATGGCACCGGCGGAGCGCGTTGATTACTCAATTCGCAGTCAGCAAGCCATCGCGAAATTCTGCGCGGAACTGGCACCTCACATATGCTCCGCCATTTGTGCGATTATATCTCGTGCGCCCATCAACAATGACCCAGCATCGATCACATACACACTTCCCGTAACCATAGACGAGTCATCGGACGCTAGAAACGATACAAGTTTGGCTACATCGTTGGTGTCCATGGACGTGCGCAATGGAAGCAGGCTGGCCACCCAATCCTGGAGCACGACTTGCGTCTGCGGGGTGTTCATCCAGCCGGGATGAACCGAATTGATCCGGATCTTTTCCGGCCCGAGCATGTGGGCCGCGGTTTTCGTGAGCCCCGTGACCGCGAACTTTGATCCCGTATAGGCGCCCCCCCGGAGGAATGGACTCCAGCGGTCGAGGATATGTTCACGATCGATCCTCCCCCCGCCCGGCGCATTGCGGGCACGACAGCCTTCATGCCCAGGAACGTCCCTATTGCATTGACCTCGAAGACCGACTTGAAGACCTCCTCAGTTAGTTCATCGAACGTCGCAAACTCGACCATTGCGGCGTTGTTGACCAACACATCGACGGAACCGAACGCAGCTTCCGCAGCGGCAATCGCCTCAGCCCATTCGTCGGAGCGCGTCACGTCCATCCGTCGGAACGCCGCTGCCTCCCCGATAGATGCAGCCACTTCGCGTCCGAGGTCGTCGAGTACGTCGCACAGCATGACGCGAGCGCCTTCGCGGGCGAGATCAGCTGCGATGCTCGCCCCCAGGCCCCGAGCGGATCCGGTGACGATTGCATTCTTTCCTTTGAGCCGCATATTATCTCCGGTCTAAGGCGCGAAAAGGCTTTCGATCGGACGAACAGGCTCCCGCCCGTCCCATGTTTCGCTGGCGGACCGGATCGCCTGGTTGAAGCCGAGGAAGAAATCTGTTTTTTCGACCAGCTCGATCATCGTACCGGGAAAGTTGCGGTCGGTACCGTAATAGCCGATCTGGGAACCGTTGAATTCCGCGCGCAGCAACCGCTCGTTCCCGCTAGACATCAACCGATGTTCGTCGCGCGCGAAGTCGGACGTCAATGTGCCGAGATGCTGCAGACCACCCGGCCCGCTGCCAAGAAACCGGCCATAATGCGTGGGCGCGTCGTCCAGCGGCGAGATCAGTTCGATCTGAAATTCGTTCCAGTACGAAATCGCGATGTCGCAACGGAGCATCATCTGGGTTCCGTAGATCTCGGTCTCGCTCTCGATCCGCATCTTGAAAAATGGGCCGACCCCGAGAGTGCCTATCCAGTGATCCAGCGCACCGTCCATATCGCGGAACACATATCCAAGCTGGAAAACTTCACCGCATGGGTCGGGCATCTTTAAGCCTCCAAATGATCTATTTGCTGGTCCGAATGCTGATCGCGAACTTAACGGTCTGGCAAGGAATTGGCCGGGCTAAACGTCGTGCCGAACCTACCGGCACGCCAGCCAGCTTGAGCCTCGTTCTGTTCAGCCGTTCCTCTGCCCCGCCTAGGCTAGAGCGCCACCTCATTCTCCTCGGCGATGTAGCTGACAAGGTTACTGGGGACGTCCGTCTCCATGAAATGGACATGATCGGCGTAGTAGGTGTGAAGCTCCTCCGAGCTTTGCATGTTGGCGAGAAGCGCCGCGCGATCCCGGAAGACGAGCTCGGCATACCGATGATATGGAGGACTGATCGGGATCGCTTGAGGGTCGTTAAAATCATTGCGGTAGGCCTCGACGATCCGACCCTGGCGATAGGCCATGAGCCCGGACATGTTGCGGAGCAGAGGCAAATTCAGCACGTTCGTGGTGTAATTTAGGTAATGGTCATCCTGTTTTTCTATCGGAATATTGGGATTATATCTGAACAGTTCTATTAACTTAAACACGTACAGTACCTACCCTCCCTCCAACAAGATAATCACCGCGGAGCGACCGGATCGACGGTTCTGCCAACGGCGGACATTTTAACGCCCCTCCACGCACACACTCGTCACTGGAACTGCAAATGCGGCGCCCGCCGTAGCACACCTCATCATGCCGCAGCCGCGTTGGGGCCGCATATCCCTCGTGAGCAAATCAGAACCGCTTGGAGACTTCGACACCGTACGAGCGGCGTGGACCGGTATGCCCTCGTGCTGGTGTGGGCGTACATGTTGATCAACGCCACCTAGGGGAACGCGTCGACGGCGATGGATCGGCTTTTGAACAGCCAATTCCCGTCAAGCCTGCGAAGCTGGTCGCGATAGACGCCCACTGCCTCGAGGTTACTGACGCCATCGCGCATGAGATAATACTGAAAATAGCAGCCGCCCTCACCACGATCCCCATCCAAATCGAATCGGACGTTGGTGCAGACGTGCCGCGTCCGGGCAGCCCCTAAGGAGGCCTTGTAGGCGGCGCCAGCGGTAATGAGCGCGTCGCGCCCTGTGACCTTGTCGATTCCTGGCGCTTCTAAGCTGCCGTCCTGCGTGAAGCAGGCAGCTCGCGCCTCCCACTCGCCGTTATCGGTCGTCCAGGCATAGCGGGCATAAAGCTGCCGGATTTCCTCGCAATCTTCAAGGCGCATGCCACTCTCCTATTTCCGTTTTGTCAATCCTTGCACTGTGCGGCAGCCGCTCCGAGTGGCAGCACCGTTACTCTCACGCGCTTCAAAGGATACGCTGCAGCGGCCAGCCGCTCGCGACCCCTGTCGCTTTCTGCAGCGGCTCGATGATGAACTCGCGGCGACTCTCGTAGCGATGCAGTGTAATGATGGTCTTTTCGAGATCGCGCTCCGGATCTTCCTCGATACGCTCTTCAATCGCCGCAAGTCCCTCCTCCTCCGAGGCCACGGGCTTGCCGAGGAGTGCTTCGAAGTCCTGGATATTCGCGCTGGTGAGCTGCGGTGCGATCGATCGCGTGAGCGCCACGGTCTCAGCCAAGGCGGCGCTGCAGGCATAGTCGAATTCCCGAACATCGTCGGAAGTCGTGGTGGGATAATAGGTCTTGAACTGCTCGGTCAACCAATCAGTATAGACGGAGTAGATATCCCTGCGTGGTGCCGGCTTCTCCGGCGGTTCAAGCTCTACATTGTAATATTCCGCGAGCGCTTCATGCATTCCGCGGAAGTAGTGAGGCAAGAACGAGTGATTGAAGCATGACTCGCCGTGGCTCATGACGAAGTCCTTGGGTCGGCTCCAGATCGGATAGATCATCAAGGGACCCTGCAACATGTGCAGGACTGTCCAGTAGCCTACAGACTCTCGATCCAATTCACGATTCATGGCCTGCGCCCAATGCCGCAAATGACCCGCTAACCCAGGCACCGGATAGCATAAGTCTCGCAGCCGGGTCGCGCCGATGTCCTCCATGGGATCGCCGACATAGGCCATTTCGAGATCGATCAGCCCAGTAAACTTATCGCCCTCATACATGAACTGGCCGGATCCGATGTCGCCTGTGCAAAGCGAGAAGAACTCCACCGGCTTCGGCCTGTGGTTCTCGACGAACCAGAAGCCCAATTTGACGGTAGGCTGCGGCCCCTCGTCGCCAAGCTTGTCGTATGGCGCACGATAGACGTTCAGCATCATCGAAATGCTGTGTTCATAATTTTGGGAGATCGGCAAACCATCTGGAAGATCCAGCGATTTCCAATCTAATCTCTGAAGGTGGACGATAGCGTCGATGTATTCCCTGAACACCTTGTCACGGATGCGCTGATCCGAGATGTTGCCGAAATCGGGAGAGCCCCGGAGGGTATCCATCAGGAACCACCCCCCATTCGGCTCGTAGCCGTAGAACTTTGCGGTGGCGCAGCCGGATTCGCCCATAGTTTTGCAAATCACCGCCTCTTTTCTCAGGAGGTCTCGCGAGGCGTCCTCGGTGAGGTCGCCGACAGGCGCGCGGAAGCCGCGCAGCAACAGCGTCTTTACCTCCCCCGACGGCATTTGGATGTCGAGGAAATGCTGGGGTCGCCAACGCCCCTGCTGCCTGGCCCCAACGAGCTTGCCGCCCACCAGCCCTTCGGCCCAGGCGAAGGCTTCCTTGGTATGTCGAACGTCGTAATGAATATCCAAGGCTTCCTCCATCTGTCCTAAAACGCGACCGGATCAGATAAGCATGGCGTCTCGATGCTATCACACGCGGTTTCGACATGCGACGGACAAGGGGTGCAGGCCCGGGGCTCGTCTGGCGCCTAGAGTGCGCCAGGCGGAAAATTCTTCCCGACTGGCGCACTCATCACGGCTGGGCCGCGCGCGGATCAGAATCGCTTGGACACTTCGATGCCGTAGGCCCGGCGCGCTCCCAAAAGCCCGTAGACGTAGCCAAAGCCCACCGGCACCAGGTCGTTCCTGTATACCATGTACTTCTTGTCCAGGATGTTCGAGCCCCAGAGCGCGACTTCCATATCCGCAGCGTCCAGGTGAACCGCCAGGCGACCGTTCAACAAACCGTGGCCGGGCTCGGTCGTGAGGGCTTCTGGCGAACCGACACCAACCACGGACGTCGGGATGCCCGGGGGCCGGCTTTCCGGCCCCCGGGTGCCTTCACCGATGGTCTGCTTGCCCACCCAGCGCCAGTTCAGGTTGGCGCTGACAAAGCCGAAGTCGGTGGGCTGCTTGTAGCTGCCCCAGAGCGTGTAGGTCCACTTCGGCAACCTGGGGAAGCGAAAGGCACCGGCAACCTCCACACCCTGGACGACATAGGTCTTATATTCGCCTTTCAGGTAACCCAAGGTGCCGCCGACTGTCAGTTTCCTGTCAACAGCGAATTGACTCTCCACATCCGCGCCTTGGATCTTTGCCGTGCCGACGTTCTGGATCGGGGTGCTGAAGACGCCGCCAAAAAATCCCGTGACCATCTTTTGCGCGTCACTGAAATCGTCGACGAAGTAGCTCGCGTTGATCCGCAGGCGGTTGTCGAACCACTCGGACTTGATACCGCCTTCATACTCGGTGACGAACTCGGGCTTGTAAGGCACGTTTGACCCGGCATCGGTGCTGACGCGGGACTGATTGCCGCCGCTCTTGAAACCCCGCGCCACCTTGAAGAACAGCATCACGTCCTGGACCGGCTTGTAGTCGACCGACCCCAGCCAGGAGAGCGCCGAACTCTTCGCCTTCTGGCTGATGTCACACGGCAGTGTCGGATCCGGGATAGTGCAGAACAGCGGCGTGCTGAACCAATTCAGGAAGCGGGTGCCCTGCTGGCGCATCGTCTGCCGATCCCAGGTATAGCGCAGACCGCCGGTAAGGTTCAGGTTCGGCAAAACGGCGAAGGTCGCCTGGCCGAACACCGCGGGGGCGCTCCGCTTGATCGACGGCGCGCTCGTCGATGTCGTCCGGCCCGCCAGGAGGTATAATGTCGCACTCTTGAAGAGTTCTTCGCCCGTGGCGCGATAGTAATAGCCGCCGCCGACCAGCTTCACGCGGTTATCCAGCAGGTTGGCGTTGATCTGGAGTTCCTGGCTGAACTCGTTCATTCGCTTGGTGCTGAATGTGGGCAGGATCGTGAACGGGCTGCCATCGACATCTGACTGCTGTCCCGCTGTCAGGTGTCGCCAGCCGGTGATCGACTTCATCGAAACCTCGTCGCTCATCTCGTATGTGATTTCACCCGAAGCGCGATAGGCCGTCACGGTCTGGCCGCTGCTTGCGCCATTAAGCGTCAACTGATAGTCAGGCGCGTTGATTACGTCGTTCAGCGCCGCGGCGCCGGCGGCCAGCGTAGTGGCGTCCAGCACAGCGCCTTCGGCCAGTGTCTTACCCTGCAGGCCAAGGGTAGCCTCGAGGTGGGCCGGGCCTCCCGGCGTAAAGGCCAAGACTTTTAGCGGGAGCGCTTCGGCCTGGAGACGATTGTAGCTCGCGCGCAGCATCACGTGCAGGCGGTCGGTCGGCTCCAGCTTCAGGCCGGCGCGGACCATGTAGCTCTTGTTGCCCCCTGCGTAATTGCGGCCTGTGCCGCCGTTAACCGGCGGTGGAGGCAGCAGGCTGTCGCTGGCGGTTGTGTGGATCACCCGGCTCCAGCCGCCTTCCTTGTTGTATTCGGCCGTGATGCGCAGCGCTGCCGTTTCACCCAGCGGCATGTTGACGAAGCCGGCGAGCCGGGCGCCACCCTCGGGGTGGTTGCTGAGGCCACCCAGGACCTCGGCTTCGAAGTGGTCGGTCGGCGACTTGGTGTAGATCTGCACCGCGCCGCCGGTGGCGTTACGGCCGAAGAGGGTGCCCTGCGGACCCTTCAGCACTTCCAC
>Ga0105251_10000166_pt1 | contig 67845 bp, 61 predicted proteins | sample KBSS64metaG_FD_80424 | JGI IMG/M metagenome (GOLD analysis project Ga0105251, IMG submission 80424) | Switchgrass rhizosphere microbial communities from Kellogg Biological Station, Michigan, USA - KBS S6-4 metaG | ecosystem: Host-associated > Plants > Roots > Rhizosphere > Soil | place...
ATCGTCTTCGATCACCGGGAACGGCGCGGTCTTCGCGAACTCGGCGAGCGCGCGGCGGCGTTCCACCGGCAGGCGGCGGCCCGTCGGATTCTGGAAGTTCGGCTGCGCGTACAACAGGCGCGCGCCGGCGGTCAGTTCGGGCGTGAGCGTTTCGGGGATCAGGCCTTGTTCGTCGGTCGGCACCTGCACGTAGCGTGGCTCGTACATCGAGAACGATTGCAGCGCGCCGAGGTAGGTCGGCGTTTCGACCAGCACCGGGCTGTCCGGGCACACCAGCACCTTGCCGAGCAGATCCAGCGCTTGCTGCGAGCCGGTCGTGATCAGCACCTGCGTGGGACGAATCTGCGCGCCGTTCACCGAATAGCGCCGCGCGACCCATTCACGCAACGGCAAATAGCCCTCCGTCGCGCTGTATTGCAGCGCCGCGGCGGGCGCGTCGCGCAGAATGCGGTCGGACGCTTCGCGCATGCGTTCGGCCGGGAAGGTGGCCGGCGAGGGCAGGCCGCCCGCGAACGAAATGACTTCGGGCCGTTCCGTGACCTTCAGGATCTCGCGGATCGCCGAGCTCGTGAGCTTGCGTGCGCGCTCGGACAGTTGCCACGTGGGGGCTTTCAAGTCGCTTTGGTCCATGGTTTCCTCTGCTGGTGTCTCTGGAACCGTTCAAAACTTCGATTATCGCGCGAGTCGACGACCCGCGCGCGCTGCTTATGCAAGGGTCCGCGGACCGTCGGGCGTGTCGAACTCCGCGCTCAACGCCGGCGCGCCGTCGGTCGGCCGCAGTTCGATCAGATGCGCCGCGCCCAGCCACCGCAACTGCGCCGCCACCGTGTCGGCCTGGGGATGGGCGGCTTTCAGGGCCTTCAACGCAATGCCGGTTTCCGGCAAGACCGCCGACGGATGCCGCGGCGTATCCCATTGGATCAGCGAGGGCAGCACGCCGTCGCCCGCGCCTTGCCAGCCGGGGAACGCGCCGTCGTCGGGCACGGACAGGCCCCATGTGAAATCGCCGCGCGTCATCGGCACGATCGGCGGAATGCGCTGCGGATACTGCGCTTGCCACGTCGAAAGGCGTTTCGGCCGGTCGACCCGAGCGACCCAGTGCGACAGGTACGGCCCTTTTTCGAGCCGCGCGTGCGTCGCCGGGTCGTCGAGGGCGAACAGGCGGGCGCGCGGCGCGGCGCCGTCGGCGGGTTCGGCGGCCAGCGGATCGGCTGCGATCACCTCCAGGTACACGCCGCCCCACAGGTTCAACAGGCGGTTGTGCGTGCGCATCAGCGGATGCGCGCCGCCGCCGGACGGTGCGATGCCGAGCGTGTCGGCGACGTACTGCGTGCCCTCGTCGAGGGTACGGGCGGAAATCACGAGATGGTCGAGCTGGAGCGGATGAGCAGTCATGACGGATCGAGCAACGGTTTTCTGCGGTGAGCCGGAGCGGGCCGGGTGTGGCGGCAGCGCTGCCGGGGTCGTAAGCATAACCGTTTGCCGGATCGGCGGGCCATGCGGATGGGGTTCGGAGCCGCCCGGACCTGATCGGCCCGCGAGCGGTGGTGTGCCGCGAAGTGTCGTTGCAGCCGCTCCGGTCATCCTTCTTTCATCTCGAATGTAGCGGCGGCGACCTGCACAGTAACGGTACAATCGCTTCGATACTATTCGGTACAGTTGGAGCTCGCCATGTCCGTCCCGCTTGCCCAGATTCCCGCCCCGCACGACACCGCCTCGCTGACGCTGGTCGAGCAGCTCGTGCAGTGGGCCCGCCGCCGCATCGAGGAGCGCGTGTTCCGCCCCGGCATGCGCATGCCGTCGATCCGCAAGCTCGCGCTCGACAAAGGCGTGTCGCGCTTCACCGTGGTGGAGGCCTACGAGCGGCTGGTGGCGCAAGGGTTTCTGGAGTCGCGGCGCGGTTCCGGCTTCTACGTGCGCGAGCGGCTCGCCGGCGCGGCATCCGCCGAGATTCACCGGATCGCCGAAGCCGCGCCCGCGCCGGCCACGATCGACGTCGTGTGGCTGCTGCGCAATATGCTGCATACCGGCGCGCGCCCCGAGCGCAGTCCGGGGCTGGGCTACCTGCCGGCACGCTGGCTCGACGGCGACCTGATCACCAACGCGCTGCGCACGCTGGGCCGGCAAAGCGGCGCGCAGATGCTCGGCATCGGCACGCCGCAGGGGTTTTTGCCGTTGCGCCAGCAGTTGCAGACGCGGCTGGAGGAGCTGGAGATCGGCGCGTCGCCCGACCAGATCGTGATGGTGTCCGGCATCACGCAGGCGATCGACCTGATTTCGCGCATCTACGTGAAGGCGGGCGATGCGGTGATCGTCGGCGATCCGGCCTGGTTCCAGATGTTCGGGCGCTTCGCGTCGCAGGGCGCGCGGCTCGTCGGCATGCCGTATACGCCGGACGGCCCCGACCTCGACGCGCTCGAATCGCTGGTGCAAACGTGGCGGCCGAAGATGCTGGTGATCAATTCGGTGCTGCAGAACCCGACCGGCACGTCGCTCACGGCGGCGCAGGCGTTTCGCATCCTGCGCCTCGCCGAAGCCTATGACTTCATCGTCGTCGAGGACGATATTTACGGCGATCTGTGCCCGCCGAGCTATCCCGGCACGCGCCTCGCGAGCCTCGATCAGCTCAAGCGCGTGATCTATCTCGGCAGCTTTTCGAAGACGCTCGCGCCGAATCTGCGCGTCGGTTTCATCGCGTGCGCGCCGGAGGTGGCGCGGGCGGTCAGCGATCAGAAGATGCTGGTCGGCATGACGAGCCCCGAGCTGAACGAGCGCGTGCTCTACAAGATCCTCACCGAAGGCCATTACCGGCGGCATGTGGAGCGCTTGCGCGCGCGGCTCGACGGGGTGCGCGAAAAGTCGGTGCGGATGCTGGAGAAGACCGGCCTGAAGCTATTCCTCACGCCCACCGCGGGCATGTTTTTGTGGGCCGACACCGGCGTGGACGCCGGCGCGCTGGCCGCCGCCGGCCACGAAGCCGGCTTTCTGCTGACGCCGGGGAGCCTTTTTTCGCCGCAGCAGTCGCCCACCACTTGGATGCGCTTCAATATCGCCAACTGCGGCGATCCCGAACTGGCGACCTTCCTGTGCCGCTATCTCGACGGTGTCGCGCGCCGCGCCTCTTGAAACCGCGCCGGGTCGCCCCCAGCTAGACGGACGATCCGGCGGCCGGCGCGCCCAGGCGTTGCTGGTTTCGCGCCACGCCCGACCCGAACCCCATTCGCAACAGAGAGGAAGTCCGACCATGGCACAAGAAACCATGAGCTTTCAGGCAGAAGTGAAACAGCTTCTGCACCTGATGATCCATTCGCTGTACAGCAACAAGGAGATCTTTCTGCGCGAGCTGATTTCGAACGCGTCCGACGCGGCCGACAAGCTGCGCTTCGAAGCGATCGAAAACAACGCGCTGTACGAGAACGATCCGAATCTGCGCATTCGCGTCTCGTACGACAAGGCCGCGCGCACCGTCACGATCGACGACAACGGCATCGGCATGAGCCGCGACGAAGCGATCGCGCACCTCGGCACGATCGCGCGCTCGGGCACCAAGGAATTCTTCGGCAAGCTCTCCGGCGACCAGCAGAAAGACGCGGCGCTGATCGGCCAATTCGGCGTGGGCTTCTATTCGGGCTTCATCGTCGCGGACAAGATCACGGTGGAAACGCGCCGCGCCGGTTTGCCGGCCGCCGAGGGCGTGCGCTGGCAAAGCGCGGGCGAGGGCGATTTCGCCGTCGAGCAGATCGAACGCGCCGCGCGCGGCACGACCATCACGCTGCATCTGCGTGCCGATGAAGACGAACTGCTGTCGTCGCACCGTCTGAAGTCGATCATTCAGCGGTATTCGGATCACGTCGCGCTGCCGATTCTGATGAAGAAGGAAGAATGGGACGCGGAAAAGAGCGAGATGGTCACGAAGGACGAGGACGAGACCGTCAATCAGGCGAGCGCGCTCTGGACCCGTTCGAAGAACGACATCACCGACGAGCAGTACAAGCTGTTCTATCAGCACCTCTCGCACGATCATCAGGATCCGCTCACGTGGACGCATAACCGCGTCGAGGGCCGCAGCGAGTACACGCAATTGCTGTACGTGCCGAGCCACGCGCCGTTCGACATGTGGAACCGCGATCATCGCGGCGGTCTGAAGCTGTACGTGAAGCGCGTGTTCATCATGGACGACGCGGAGCAACTGCTGCCCGCCTATCTGCGGTTCGTGAAGGGTGTGGTCGATTCGAGCGATCTGCCGCTCAACGTATCGCGCGAAATCCTGCAGGAAAGCCGTGACGTGAAGGCGATCCGCGAGGGCGTGACCAAGCGCGCGCTGTCGATGCTCGAGGATCTGGCCCATTCGGATAACGACGCCGATAAGGAAAAATACGCCGGCTTCTGGAAGGAATTCGGCCAGGTGCTGAAGGAAGGCGTCGGCGAGGACTTCGCCAACCGCGAGCGCGTTGCGAAGCTCTTGCGCTTCGCGTCGACGCATACCGAATCGCCGGAGCAGACCGTGTCGCTCGCCGATTACGTCGCGCGCATGAAGCCCGAGCAAACCAAGATCTACTACGTGACCGCCGACACCTGGCAGGCCGCGACCCATAGCCCGCATCTCGAAGTGTTCCGCAAGAAGGGCGTGGAAGTCTTGCTGCTGACCGATCGCGTGGACGAGTGGATGCTGTCGTTCCTCAACGAATTCGACGGCAAGCCGCTGCAAAGCGTCGCGCGCGGCGATCTCGATCTGGGCGCGTTGAACGACGAGGAAAAGCAGGCGCAGGAGAAGGTCGGCGAGGAGTTCAAGCCGCTCGTCGAGAAGATGAAGGAAGCGCTCAAGGACAAGGCCAAGGACGTGCGCCTGACGTTCCGCCTGACCGATTCGCCCTCATGCCTCGTCGCCGACGACGGCGAAATGAGCGGTTACCTGCAACGCATGCTGAAGGCCGCGGGGCAGCAAGCGCCGTCGTTCCATCCGATTCTCGAAGTGAATCCCGAGCATGCGCTGGTGAAGGGCTTGCAGGCGGACGGCGCGAATTTCGACGACTGGTGTCATCTGCTGTTCGACCAGGCCTTGCTGGCCGAAGGCGGTGCGCTGGAAGATCCGGCGAGCTTCGTGAAGCGCACCAATGCGTTGTTGCTGGCGCGCGCGAGTTGAGGGTGCGCCGGGGGCGTCGTATTTGACGCTTCGTGGTTGAAAATGGGTTGAAGAAATGCGCTGCCGCGGCAGCGCATTTTTTTGGGCCGCGATTTACTTCTTGCCCATCAACGTATCCATCGTCTCGCCCCGCACGATGATCTCGGTGCGACGGTTCAGCGCGCGTCCTTCGGCCGTATCGTTGCTCGCCACCGGATCGTTGTAGGCGTTGCCCTTGGTACGGATGCGGTCGATCGGCACGCCGCGCTCCACCAGTTCATGACCCACTGCGGTCGCCCGCGCTTCGGAAAGCTGCTGGTTGTATTCGAGGGTGCCGACGTTATCGGTGTATCCCTCGACGATGACCGGCTTCTTGCTGCGCTTGAGCAGAACAGCCGAGCGATCGACGACCGCCTGGGCATCGCCGCGCACTTCCGACTTGCCGAACTCGAACAGCGCGGTTTCGGGCAGCTTGACCGCGACCCCGCTCGCGACCGGCGCCACCTCGATGCCGACCGCCTTGTTCAGCGAGGTTTCGTGATCGCGGTCCAACCGGGATGCGCAACCCGTTACGAGCAGAACCGACATCGCGCAAGCCGTTGCGCTCAGGAATGGTTTCATCTTTTTCATCTCATCTCCTCTTCATGATCCGGTCACATGGCGTGCCCTTCGATCTCGGGCGAACCGCCGAGCTTGTCAAGCACGACGGTTTTATCGCGCGTCGTTGCTGACCGAGAATCGGAACTGTCCGAAACCGGCGATCTCGTCGAGGCGCGTCACCATCCGCGTAGTCGTCGATGAAACTTGCTGCAGGAAGATCGGCGAGGCCAAGCAATCCCCGTACAGTCGCGCCGCTATAATCCGACACCATGTCCATCCGTTTCGATGCCGCCGACGCCCACTGGCGCGTCGCTCCCTTAGCCGGCCTGAGTGCCGATCAGAAAGACTGGCTGACCCGTGGCGGTTCACTGACCGCGCATCTGCGCGCGCTCGGCGCGGTCGCGGTGTGCGTCACGCGCGAAGGCGTCGCCTTGCCGTGGGCCGACGAGCATGCCGCGCTCGGTCTCGCGCCGCGTGCGCCGGTGTGGGTGCGGGAAGTGGTGCTGTCGGTCGACGGCGTGCCGTTCGTCGCGGCGCATAGCGTCGCGCCGCTCGCCGCGAGCGTCGGCGTGTGGCAGGCGACGCGGCGCTTGCGCACGCGGCCGCTCGCGGAGTTGCTCTACAGCGATAGCAGCGTCGCGCGTTCGTCGCTGGTGAGCCGCAGATTGACCGCGCGTCATCCGTTGTACCGGTTGGCGGTGCGTGAAGTTGCAGGCCGCCCGCCGCATGCGCTGGTCGCGCGCCGCTCGGTGTTCGAGCGTCAGGGCGCGCCGCTGATGGTGACCGAATGCATGTTGCCCGCGCTGTGGGCGCATCTGGCCGCGTTGGCCGCGTCGTCTGCGTGGTCCGATTCTGCCGAGTTGGGCGAGCGGTCCGCAGCCGTTCCGCGCGCGGCGCATCCGCGCGTGCGCGAACATGGCCGTTCGCTCGAACACACCGCTTCGCTCGCGCATCCGGCGGCGCGTGCATCCGACGAACGGAGCCGCTGATGCTGCAAGGCTTTCCTCCCGTCGTCGCGGCGGACACGCATACGCTGATTCTCGGCAGCTTTCCCGGTGAAGCGTCGCTCGCGGCGACGCAGTATTACGCGCATCCGCGCAATCAGTTCTGGCGGCTCCTTGGCACCGTACTCGAGGAACCGCTCGCCGAACTCGCCTACGAAGAGCGGCTGCGACGCGTGCTCGCCCACGGCATCGGCGTGTGGGACGTGCTGGCCGCGTGCCATCGCGAGGGCAGTCTGGATGCGGCGATTCGCAACGCGCAACCGAACGACTTCGCTTCGCTGCGCGAGCACGCGCCGCTGTTGAAGAAGGTGTGCTTCAACGGCAAGACGGCGGGCCGCTTTGCGCCGGTGATCGGCGCGGCGGGCTATGCCACTGTGATGTTGCCTTCGTCGAGTCCGGCGAATGCTATGCTCTCGTTCGACCAAAAATTGCGTCTTTGGCGCGACATCCTTACATGACGAAATTGATCAAGCGCGCTTCCGCTGAAGCGCGTGCCTTCCGCAATCGGGACGCGGACGCCGCCGGCGATAAACACCATCAACACCACGCAGTGCGCAACAACAGAAAACGCGCGTCACGCGACGACGACCTACGCGACGCGCCGCAAATCGAAGCGCCGCGCAAGCCGCGTTTCGCGCCGGTCACGTTCTCGGAAGAAGGCGGCGTGCGCTTCCTGCATTTCGGCACGGAATGGGTGCAAGGCGCGATGCGTCTGCGCAAGCCGGATCACATCGAACTCGAATACGCGCAGCAGATGATGGCCTGGCTGCTGTTCATCGAAACGCCGAAGCGCATCGTCCAGCTCGGGCTCGGCGCCGCGGCGCTGACCAAGTTCGCGTACCGCTTTCTGAAGCGCGCGAAGGTCGAGGCGGTCGAATTGAACCCCGCTGTGGTGGTGGCCGCGCGCACGATGTTCGAGTTGCCGCACGACGATGCGCGCCTCACCGTGCACGAAGCGGACGCGTGGGACTTCGTCAACGACGGCGCCAATCACGGCACGATCGGCGCGTTGCAAATCGACGTCTACGATGCGACCGCGCGGGGTCCGGTGCTGGATAGCGTCGGCTTCTATCGTGCGGTGCGCGCGTGTCTGACCGAGGCCGGCGTGGTGACGGTGAACCTGTTCGGCGACCACCCGAGCTTCGTGCGCAACATGAAGCGCCTGAACGAAGCCTTCGACGGCCGCGTGGTCGCGCTGCCGGAAGTGCATGACGGCAATCGCATCGCGATCGCGTTTTCGGGCCCGGCGCTGGAAGTGCCGTTCGCGGCGCTGCAGGCGCGCGCGAGACTGATCGAAGCGGAACTCGGCTTGCCGGCGCGCAAGTGGATCAAGGGTCTACAGGAATCGTCCGGGCAGACAGGCGCCTCGTTCTCGATCTGATCGGCAAGCGCAGCGGCAGCGGCGAATCGCAATCCGCCCGTTGCGCCCGCGCGACGGGCGCCGCCATCCGGCGGCGCGCATCGAGCAACCGGCGTGCCGCACGGCGGGTCGTCGGCGGCGCTTGCTGTCGGGCCTATCGGCGCCATCGCGGCCCTCGCTGCACCCGCGGTCCTCGTTACGGCGGTCGCCTGAGACGGCCGCCCTGCACGCATCAACCGTCTGCGCCCTCCGCGCATCAACGCTTTTCACCCTCGCCGAAACCCCGATCCCGCCTCGGGTCGCCCCTGCTTGACCACACCTTTGCGGCTCCTATACTCTTTCGAGGCTTTCGGGGTGCCCGTGGCCATCCGCGGGGCGACCCTCCGCGGGAGAACCGCCACCCGTCAAACACGGACCAACATTTCAATAATAGGGAAGAGGAGACGTCATGGCTCACGACGCCGACGCGAACAAGGCCAGCAAGCACTGGCTCTGGTTGCTGCTGTTGCCCTGGATCGCGATGATCTGGGTGCCGTCATACAACAAGGTCGAACCGCAACTGTTCGAGTTTCCGTTCTTCTACTGGTATCAGCTCCTGTGGGTGCTGATCAGCGCGGTCATCACGGCGCTCGTGTACTTCAAGACCAAGACCCGTTCGACGGGCGGCTCGCAAGGAGGCGCACGCTAATGAACGCGATTGCAACTTTCGTCTTCGTGCTGTTTTTCATCGGCGTCACGATCCTCGGTTTTGTCGCGGCTCACTGGCGGCGCGGCGATCTCGCCCATCTGGAAGAGTGGGGCCTCGGCGGGCGGCGCTTCGGCACCATCGTCACGTGGTTTCTGCTGGGTGGCGACCTGTACACGGCCTACACCTTCATCGCGGTGCCGGCACTGGTGTTCGGCGCGGGCGCGACCGGCTTCTTCGCGCTGCCCTACACGATCCTGATCTATCCGTTCGCGTTCGTCGTGTTCCCGAAACTGTGGAGCATCGCCAAGCGCCAGGGCTATGTGACATCGGCGGACTTCGTCTCGGCGCGCTACGGCAGCCGCATGCTCGCGCTGGCGGTCGCGGTCACGGGCATTCTCGCGACCATGCCGTACATCGCGCTGCAACTGGTCGGTATCGAAGTGGTGATCGGCGCGCTCGGCTTCGACACCCAGGGCTTCGTCGGCGATCTGCCGCTCATCATCGCGTTCGCGATCCTCGCGGCGTACACGTACACCTCGGGCTTGCGCGCGCCCGCCATGATCGCGGTGGTCAAGGACATCCTGATCTACGTCACGATCTTTGCCGCGGTCATCGTGATTCCGCCGCAACTGGGCGGCTTCGGCCATATCTTCAGCACGGTGCCGCCGGCCAAGCTGCTGCTGAAGGCGCCGGACGTATCGAGCCTGAACGGCTACAGCGCCTACGCGACGCTCGCGGTGGGCTCGGCGCTCGCGCTGTTCCTGTACCCGCACTCGATCACCGCGGTGCTGTCGTCGAATTCGGGCAACACGATCCGCCGCAACATGGCGATGCTGCCGGCCTACTCGCTGGTGCTCGGCCTGCTCGCGCTGCTCGGCTTCATGGCGCTCGCCTCGGGCGTGAAGGACATGCCGGAATTCGCGCCGTACTTCAAGGCGTTCGGCCCGAACTTCGCGGTGCCGGCGTTGTTCCTGCACTTCTTCCCGTCGTGGTTCGTCGGCGTGGCGTTCGCGGCGATCGGCATCGGCGCGCTGGTGCCGGCGGCGATCATGTCGATCGCGGCAGCCAACCTGTACACGCGCAACATCCATAAGGAGTTCGTCAACCGCAACATGACGCACGACCAGGAGACCAATGTCGCGAAGCTGGTCTCGCTGATCGTCAAGGTCGGCGCGGTGGCGTTCATTCTCGGCCTGCCGCTCACCTACGCGATCCAGTTGCAACTGCTGGGCGGCATCTGGATCATCCAGACGCTGCCGGCGATCGTGCTGGGTCTGTACACGCGCGTGCTCGACTATCGCGGCCTGCTGGCCGGTTGGGCGGCCGGCATCGCAACCGGTACGTGGATGGCGATTTCGCTGAAGCTGGCGAGTTCGATCTTCACGATCCACCTGTTCGGCATGGCGATTCCGGGCTATGCGGCGGTGTGGTCGCTGGTCGTGAACCTGGTGGTGTCGGTGCTGGTGAGCCTGCTGGTGCGCGCATTGGGCATGCAGCGCGCCGAAGATCGCACGCGTCCCGAGGATTATCTGGACGTGGTGGAAAACTAAGCCGCGCGCCTGTTCGGCAAGTGGAAGGCGCAACGCCCGCGGACGAAAGTTTGCGGGCGTTTGTCTTCTGGGCGCACTCCAGGGCACGATAGCGGGACCGTCCTTCAACACACTCCGCCGGGCTCATGGCTTCTGCCGATTCCCCTACCGCGATTCGACGCCGCTCGGCTATCAGCCGCGCGCTGCGCGCGATCACGTCCCCGTACTACCGCTATCGCCATGCCAAGGTGCTGCACAGTCTGCGCGTCGGCCTCGCGATGATCGTGTCGATTCTCGCCACCACGGGGATCGATATACCGCACGGCGTCTGGGCGTCGGTGACGCTGCTGGTGGTGATCGGCGGCTTGCAGCATCACGGCAACATCCGCAAGAAGGCGGCCGAGCGGGCCGCGGGGACGTTGCTCGGAGCGTCGATCGGGCTCCTGCTGATCGTGCAGCAGAATCTGCTCGGCTCGCTGCCGCTCACGTACCTGTTGATGTCGGTCTTCGCGGCGATCTGCGCGTGGTTCGCGATCGGTTCGTCCGGCTATATCGGGCTATTGACGGCGATCACGATGTGCATCGTCGCGGGCCACGGCGACAACCAGATCGACGTCGGGCTGTGGCGCACGCTGAACGTGCTGATCGGCATCGTGATCGCATTGGCGTTTTCGTTCGCGCTACCGCTGTATGCGACGTATTCGTGGCGTTACGGGATCGCCACCAATCTGCGCGAATGCGCGCGCATCTACACGCGTTTGCTTGAAGGCGCGCCGATCGGCGAGGAGGAGCAGGTCAAGCGCTTTCTGCAAATCAATCGGCGGCTCGTGCAGTTGCGCTCGTTGATGCCTTCGGTGGCGAAGGAGGTCGACGTGCCGCAGGCGCGGCTCGAAGAAATTCAGCGGCTGCACCGCTCGGTGCTCAGTTCGCTGGAGTTGCTCGCGACCGGTCCGCTGATGCACGCCGATGCGGTGGCGCGTGCCGCGTATGCCGGGCAATCCGGCGCGGAGGTGCGCGCCGTGCGGACGATTCTGCTGGCAATGGCGCGCGGCTTGCGCTTTGGCCGCGCGACGCGCCCCGGCATTCCGGCCGCGTCGCCGCTCGCGCAGACGCACGGCGGCGCGGCGCTCGGGTTGCCGCCCGATTTGCAGGGGCCCTACTGGCTCGGGCAGCGGCTCGCCGAGCAGGTGGACCGGTTGCGCGCGCTATTGCTGGAAACCGAGCCGAACTGGAATATCGAGCGGCAACCGCGGGCGCTGCTGAACGCTTGACTTGCCGGTGTAGCCGGCACGGCGCTCAAACCTGCGGCGGCAGCGTCACCATCCACGTCAAACCGAAGCGGTCCACCGTCATCCCGAAGCCCTTGCTCCAGAACGTCGCGCCCCAGGGCATCAGCACCTGGCCGCCGTCGGCGAGCGCATTGAAATATTGCTGGGCGGATGCCGGGTCCTCGACGGTCAGCGACAGGCTGAAGCCGCTCATGGGTGGCGCATCGGGATCGCAATGACCGTCCGACGCCATCCACTGGCTCGCGCCGAGCTTGACGTTGGCGTGCATGATCTTGTCTTCGAGACCAGCGCGCGGCGGATTCTGCGGGTCGGGCGGCGCGTCCTTGAAGCGCATCATGAACGTCATTTCCGCGCCGAGATGCTTGCCGTAATAGGTGAGCGCTTCCTCGCAGCGGCCGTTGAAAAACACATAGGGCTGAACTTGCATGATCGTCTCCGTGAACGTGAAATGAGCGGCGCCGCGTTCCCCGCCGAGGGGCGGCGAGCGAGCGGGCGTGCAGACGATTGTAGTCGCCCGTTGCGGGGTTAGTTGTGACTTTAAGTCGTAGGAAGCGGGGTTCCCCGGCGCGTGCGAAAAGTCGCTCGTAAACGGCATGCGGCCCTGAACCGCGAGGCTCAGGGCCGCATGCTTCGGGCGACCTTAACGCAGTGATTTTTAACGCAGCGCTTCGATCAGCTTTTCCAGTTTCACGGCGTCCGCCGCGAACGCGCGGATGCCTTCGGCGAGCTTTTCGGTCGCCATCGCTTCGTCGTTGACGAGGAAACGGAACGACGATTCGTCGACCGGCACGCGTTCGATGTCCGTGTCCCTGGCGATGTCCGCCGACAGCTTGCGCTCCACCTTGTCGGTGCTCTCGTGCAGCTTTTGCAGCAGGTCCGGGCTGATGGTCAGCAGATCGCAGCCGGCCAGTTCCAGAATCTGGCTGGTGGTGCGGAAGCTCGCGCCCATCACCTCGGTCTTGTAGCCGAACTTCTTGTAGTACGCGTAGATGCGCTGCACCGACTTCACGCCCGGATCGTTCGCGCCGCCGTCTTTCGCTTCGTCCCACGCGCTGCCGGCGTTCTTCTTGTACCAGTCGTAAATGCGGCCGACGAACGGCGAGATCAGTTGCGCGCCGGCTTCGGCACAGGCCGCGGCCTGCGCGAGCGAGAACAGCAGCGTCATGTTGCAGCGGATGCCTTCCTTCTGCAGCACTTCGGCCGCGCGGATGCCTTCCCACGTGGAAGCCAGTTTGATCAGCACGCGTTCGCGTTCGATGCCGTGGTCCTTGTACAGCGCGATGAGCTCACGGCCCTTGGCGATCGAGCCTTCGACGTCGAACGACAGGCGCGCGTCCACTTCGGTCGAGACGCGGCCCGGAATGATCTTGAGGATTTCGGTGCCGAACGCGATCAGCAACTGGTCGATGATCGCGCCGACCGGCTTCGACGCGTGATCTTTCACGGTCTTTTCGAGCAGCGGCCGGTAGTCGTCTTTCTGCACCGCCTTCAGAATCAGCGACGGATTGGTGGTCGCATCTTGCGGCTTGTACTGGGCAAGCTGCTGGAAGTCGCCCGTATCGGCGACGACGGTGGTGTATTGCTTGAGTTGGTCGAGTGCGGTTGTCATGTTCGGGCCTTCAGGGCGCAGGCGCGCCGTGGTTCAGGAGAAATGAGGTCGCCACCGGATCAAAACGAACGGGTTCCGGTGGCCGCGAGTCACGCTGCGGCGTTCGCCCCATGTTGCCGGGAAACGCCGCCGGATACTTCTATTTTATGGCGGATCGGCTGATGCAGTGTTGACACTTGCCACGGACGATCCGTTCAGCGTCTGCTATTTGCTCAACATCCGCATCGCGGTTTCGAGGCCGGCGAGCGTGAGCGGATACATGCGGTGACCGAGCACCTCGCGAATCGCGCTGACGGACTGCCGGTACGCCCACAAGCCTTCCGGCTCGGGATTGAGCCACGCGTGCTGCGGGAAATGGTCCGCGAGGCGGCGCAGCCACACCGCGCCGGCTTCGGCGTTGTTGTACTCCACCGAGCCGCCCGGTTGCAGCACTTCGTACGGGCTCATGGTCGCGTCGCCGACGAAGATCAGCTTGTAGTCGGGCGTGAACTTGTGCAGCACGTCCCACGTCGGCATGCGCTCGGCGTGGCGGCGGCGGTTGTTCTTCCACAGGAAGTCGTACACGCAGTTATGGAAGTAATAGAACTCGAGGTGCTTGAACTCGGCCTTGGCGGCGGAGAACAGTTCTTCCGTGCGTTTGATGTGATCGTCCATCGAGCCGCCCACGTCGAGCAGCATCAGCACCTTCACCTTGTTGTGCCGCTCGGGCACCATCTTCAGGTCGAGCCAGCCGGCGTTCGCGGCCGTGCTGCGGATCGTGTCGGGCAGATCGAGCTCGTCGGCGGCGCCTTCGCGGGTGAACCGGCGCAAGCGGCGCAGCGCGATCTTGATGTTGCGCGTGCCGATTTCGACCTGGTCGTCGTAATCGCGATAGGCGCGCGCTTCCCACACCTTGACGGCCGTGCGGTTGCCCGCCGCGTCGCCGCCGATGCGCACGCCTTCGGGGTTGTAGCCGCCATTGCCGAACGGCGACGTGCCGCCGGTGCCGATCCATTTGCTGCCGCCTTCATGACGCTCTTTCTGTTCGTCGAACAGTTGCTTGAGACGCTCCATCAGCTTGTCGAGGCCGCCCATTGCCTCGATCTGCGCCTTTTCCTCCGGCGACAGATCGCGTTGCAGCTTCTTCTTCAGCCAGTCGAGCGGAATGTCGAAGGCGAGTTCGGAGGCCAGCGCGACGCCGTTGAAATACGCGCCGAACGCCTGGTCGAACTTGTCGAAATACTGTTCGTCCTTGACCAGCGTGATGCGCGCGAGATAGTAGAACTCGTCGATCGACGGCGCGATCACGTTGGCTTTGAGCGCCTCGAGCAGCGTCAGATATTCCTTCACCGACACCGGCAGTTTGGCGGCGCGCAGCGAGTAGAAAAAGTCGATCAGCATGCTGGATCCTGTGCGGCGGCGGTTGCTGCGTGTGTATGGCGCGATGCGCTCTTCGACGCGGCGCTGGCGCCCGATCAACGGTTCAACGGTGGTTCAACGATTGTTGCGGTTCATGAAAATCAGCCGCTCGAACAGGCTCACGTCCTGCTCGTTTTTCAGTAGCGCGCCGTGCAGCGGCGGGATGATCTGCTTCTGGTCGGACGAGCGCAGCGCTTCGGGCGGAATGTCTTCCGCGAGCAGCAGTTTCAGCCAGTCGAGCAGTTCCGACGTGGACGGCTTTTTCTTCAGCCCCGAGACGTTGCGCAACTCGAAGAAGCTCTGCATCGCGGCGGCAAGCAGTTCCTGCTTGATGCCGGGGTAATGCACCTCGACGATCTGCTGCATCGTGGCCGGATCGGGGAACTTGATGTAGTGGAAAAAGCAGCGGCGCAAAAACGCGTCGGGCAGCTCTTTCTCGTTGTTGGACGTGATGATCACGAGCGGGCGCTGCTTCGCGCGGATCAGCTCACGCGTCTCGTACACGTAGAACTCCATGCGGTCGAGCTCGCGCAGCAGGTCGTTCGGGAATTCGATGTCGGCCTTGTCGACTTCGTCGATCAGCAGCACGGTTTGCTGCTCCGACTCGAACGCCTGCCACAGCACGCCCTTGACGATGTAGTTGGCGATGTCCTTGACGCGCTCGTCGCCCAGTTGCGAGTCACGCAGGCGCGACACCGCATCGTATTCGTACAGACCTTGCTGGGCCTTGGTGGTGGACTTGATGTGCCATTGCAGGAGCGGCATGCCGAGCGCGGCGGCGACCTCCTCGGCGAGCATGGTTTTGCCGGTGCCGGGTTCGCCCTTGATCAGCAACGGACGCTTGAGCGTCATCGCGGCGTTGACCGCGAGCTTGAGATCGTCGGTGGCGACGTACTGCGATGAGCCTTCGAAACGCATGGCGAGATGCTCTTTTCGGGGAAAAAACCCAGTATAAGTCAGAAGGCCTGTTGGCTTGGACGCGGCTCGCGTAGGGTGGCAGCCGCGATGTCGTACGCGTTGTTGTACGCGATGCGGGCGTCCGGGCGGCGTTGCCGGGCGGACGGAGGCGTGTCCGTGGCGCCGATGGGCGGGTGTTCCGGGCTTGCGAGCACGAGCGGCGGCAGCCGATGGCGGGCGCGAAGTCATGCAAGGCCGATGCAACGCCAATACGATGCCGACGGGCGCCGCGCGCGAGCCAGGCACGAGCCCGGTGCAAGCCCGGCGTGGCGCGGCAAAACGGCGCTAGCCGTGGCTTTGCGGCAGCCGGACCCGCCGCGGCCCCGCGCGGTGGACGTTCGGCGCGGCGTCGCGGTACAATTAGCCCGATTTTTTTGGCCTGCGTGGCTACCCTACAAGAAGAATGGCGCGGGCCGTTGCCTTTTTGGGCGCCCGTTTCCCCTCAAGCCAGGTTACATGCTATGAATAAATTCGTCGGCAAACACGTCGTGATCGCAGCGCTGTCGGTGCTCGCGGGCTATGCGGCCAGTGCGCAGGCAGCGGATGTCGTCGGCAACGCGAAGGCGGGCCAAGGCAAGGTCGCGATGTGTATTGGCTGCCACGGCATCCCTGAATACCGCACGGCTTACCCTGAGGTCTACCGCGTGCCCATGCTCGGCGGCCAGAATCAGGCGTACCTCGCGAACGCGCTGCACGGCTACAAGAAGGGCGATCGCCATTTCGAAACGATGCGCGCGATCACCGCGTCGCTATCGGATCAGGACATCGCCGACATCGCCGCCTACTACGCGGCGCAAAATTCCTCTTCGAAGAACAATCCCGACAAGTGATCGGCGTCGGTCGTCCGTCCAGTCACTCGGTTATTTATATTCGCGGGATAGGAGAATTCATGAATAAGCCCCAACAGGCACTCCACACGGTGTTCAAGGCTGCATGCGCGTCGGCGGCAGTGATCGGTCTGATTGCAGCGAACGTCGCCCACGCCGCCGACGCAGGTAACGGCAAGGTGCTGTCCGACAGCCACAACTGCGCGGCTTGCCATGGCGTCAACCTGAACAAGCCGGTGAGCCCGGAGTATCCGAAGCTCGCCGGTCAGCACGCCGACTACGTCTACTGGGCGCTGCGTCAATACCAGATGGGCAACGGCAACCCGCATCTCGGCCGCAATAACGCGATCATGCAGGCCCAGGTGCAAAGTCTCTCGTTGAGCGACATGAAGGACATCGCCGCCTATGTCGAATCGCTGGACGGCGATCTGGTGCAGAAGAAGTAACGGCGTGCGCGCTGCTCGCGCGTTGTTTCCAGATTGAACGACACCCCGCTTTTGCGGGGTGTCGTGCTTTGGGGCTCGTGATTCGCGCGCCGGCCTCAGTCGCGCGTGGCGCGCTGCTCGATGCGCTGCAAATACGCGTCGGTGTCCGGCGGCGTGCCGGTGCGCTGCGCTTCCCAGATGGTTTCGCCGAGGCAATCCATGATCGCGTGCTGCGCCTCGTGCGTCGAACCGAGGCGTGCGGCGAGCCGCTCGTGCGCCGCGCGGATGCCGGGCGGCTGGTCGATCGACAACTGCTCCGTGATCGCCAGGTGCATCGACAGATGCAGGAACGGATTGGTCTGGCCGCGTTCGGGCGAGTAGTCCTGGGCCTGTGCGGCTTCGCCGTCGGTCAGATCGGCGTGGTATTCGGGATGTTCGACGATCCAGTCGGCGGCGATCGCTTCGAGCGGCGTCAGGATCTCGCCTTGACGCTGTTTGCGCCAGGTGTCGGTGAAAAAGAGGCGGACTTCGTCGCGGCTGGGATTGAACATCGTGGGACCGGTGCGGTTGGTTTGACGCGTGCGCGGCGCGTGAAGCTTGCGACGTGCATGAGCGCGAGTGCAGGGCGCCATTTTACGCCGGGGCCACGCGGCCTGCTGGCGATGCCTGGCGCCGAGGCATTCGCGCCGCTCAGAGATCCGGCGGCGGCGTCTTCGGCCGGAATTCGCACAGCGGCTCGATCACGCAATGCCAGCACTCGGGCCGGCGCGCCTTGCAGACGTAGCGGCCATGCAGGATCAACCAGTGGTGCGCATCCTGCTTGAATTCCGCGGGCGTGAATTTCTCCAGCGCCGTTTCCACCGCGCGCACGTCCTTGCCGGGCGCGAGCCCGGTTCGATTGGCAACCCGAAAGATGTGCGTGTCGACCGCCATGGTCGGATGGCCGAACGCCGTGTTCAGGATCACGTTGGCCGTCTTCCGGCCAACCCCCGGCAGGCTTTCGAGCGCTTCGCGATTCTCCGGCACCTCGCCGCCATACCGGTCGAGCAGAATGCGGCAGGTCGCAATGACGTTCTTGGCCTTGGTCCGATAAAGACCGATGGTCTTGATGTAGTCGGCCACGCCTTCCTCGCCGAGATCGAGAATCTTTTGCGGCGTATTCGCGACCGGGAACATCTTGCGCATTGCCTTGTTGACCGAGACATCGGTGGCCTGCGCCGACAGCAGCACCGCAATCAGCAATTCGAACGGCGTGGTGTACTCGAGTTCGGTCGTGGGATGCGGATTGAGACTCTGAAACGTCTCGTAGATGGCGCGGCGTTTGTTCGCGTTCATGCGGTGCGGGCAGGTGCGTGGAGGTGAGGTTAGCGCTTCGTGGACGGCGTGTCGCTGTCGCCCGCGGCGAGTCCTAGACGGCGGCGGCGTGCTTCGGCGGCGTCGATCTGCGCCTGCACGTCGGCGCTGACGCGTTCGGTGTTCTGCGGGCCCTGGCCCTTGGCGGCCAGTTCTTCCTTCTTCTTGCGCGCGCGTTCGAGCGCGGCCTGGATGATCGCGCGTTTTTTCGCTTCGGCGTCGTCCGCGGCAGGTGTGGCGGGCGCGGTGGATGCTTGTTCGGCGCCGGCTTGCGGCGCTTGGGCGCTGGCGCCGCTGCCGGCACGCCGCGCCGCCGCACGTGCCTCGGCCGCTTCGCGTTCGTGCACAAGGCGGGCTTCGCGCCGGGTGTGGCGCTCGCGCGCGGCGTCGGCCTGAGCCTGGCTCCATGCGTTCCAGCCGGTTGCCTCAGCGGTGACCGGCAGCATCGAAATGCAATCGACCGGGCAGGGCGGCACACACAGGTCGCAACCGGTGCAGAGTTCCGCGATCACCGTATGCATCTGCTTCGGTGCGCCAACTATCGCGTCCACCGGACAGGCCTGCATGCACAGCGTGCAGCCGATGCAAACCTGTTCGTCGATAACCGCCAGCGGACGCGGCCGTTCGACGCCATTGGCGGAATTGAGCGGGATCACCGGTTTGCCGAGCAGTGCGGCGAGGCGCGCGACGCCCTCGCCGCCGCCGGGAGGACACTGGTTGTAATTGGCCTCGCCGCTCGCAATGGCTTCGGCATAAGGACGGCACGCGGGGTAGCCGCACTTCGTGCATTGCGTTTGGGGCAGCAGATCTTCGATGCGATCTGCGAGTGTTTTGATCTCTGTCACGGTCACGACGTTGGGGCTTGCCTTGCGGCCGCACAGCTTGAACTAAATAGCACATTATCGCCGATTTCCCCAATTGCCATCCGCAATCGATGTGCCATAATCGAAGCGCTTTTTCGAAAGACCGCACGAGGGTGACCCCCAACCATGGCGCGCCCGTTCAACGCTGTCGGTGCAAGGCCCGAGAGAGGCCGGCGGCGCGATCCGGATAACGCGGCTCACGAAGACGATGCCACCATGAATCAGCCGAAAATCAAAAGAGATCCTGAAGGCACGCGGCGCCGCATTCTGCTTGCGGCGGCCGAAGAGTTTGCAAATGGTGGGTTGTTCGGCGCACGCGTCGATCAGATCGCCCGCCGGGCGGAAACGAATGAACGCATGCTGTACTACTACTTCGGTAGCAAGGAGCAGCTATTCACCGCGGTACTGGAGCACGCGTTCAGCGCGCTCAATGAAGCCGAACGAACGCTCGAACTGAACGGCGTGGCGCCGGTCGAGGCCATCACGCGTCTCGCGCATTTCGTTTGGGATTACTACCGTGACCATCCCGAGTTGCTGCGTCTCGTGAACAACGAGAATTTGCATGAGGCGCGGTATATGCAGAAGTCCACGCGCATCCGCGAAATGATCTCGCCGATCGTCGCCACGCTCGGCGCGATTCTGGAACGGGGCCAGCGCGCGGGGCTGTTTCGCAGCAACGTCGACCCGCTGCGCTTTTACGTGACGCTCTCGGGCATGGGCTACTACATCGTGTCGAACCGCTTCACGCTCGAGGCAACGCTCGGCCGCGATTTCAGCAGCGCGAGCGAACGCAGCGAAGTCGTGCAGATGAACACCGAGTTGCTGCTCGCGTATCTGTTGCGGAAATAGGCCGCCGGTTACCCGCGGACCGCGCAAGAACGTCAGGGACCAAGCTGTCGAGCCCAGCCCCAGCGTCAGAAACAACAACGGCCCCGTGAGAGGGGCCGTTGTTCTGCATCATGCCTGCGGCGCTCAGGCTTCGACTTTTTCCTTCGCTACGTTCGGCGCCTTGTTGTGCTCGAGAATGAAGTCGCGCAACTGCGGATAGATGATGGTGCGCCAGCGGCGGCCCGAGAAAATGCCGTAGTGTCCGCACTTTTCCGCGGTGAAGTGCTGCTTGTTCTTCTCCGGAATGCCGGTGCACAGATGGTGCGCGGCATAGGTTTGACCGTCGCCGGAAATATCGTCCAGCTCGCCTTCGATCGTGAAGAGCGCGGTCCTGGTAATGTCTTGCGGGCGCACCCGTTGCCCGGCCACGTCCCACGTGCCCTCGGCAAGACGGAACTCCTGGAACACCACGCGGATCGTGTCGAGGTAATAGTTCGCGTCCATGTCGAGCACGGCGTTGTATTCGTCGTAGAAGCGGCGATGCGCTTCCGCGTCGTCCTCGTCACCGCGCAAGAGGCTCTGATAGAAGTCCCAATGCGAGGCCGCGTGACGTTCCGGATTCATCGCGACGAAGCCGGTGTGCTGCAGGAAGCCTGGGTAGACCTTGCGCCCCACGCCCGGATAGTTCGGCGGCACCGTGAAGATCACGTTGTTCTCGAACCATTCATACGAGTGCTGGGTGGCGAGCGAGTTGACCGAGGTCGGACTCTTGCGCGCGTCGATCGGGCCGCCCATCATCGTCATGGTGCGCGGCGTGTCCTCACCGCGGCTCGCGAGCAGCGAAATGGCGGCGAGCACCGGCACGGTAGGCTGACACACCGAGATGACGTGCAGGTTCTTCGCGCCGATGTGGCGGATGAACTCCTGAATATAGGCGACGTAGTCGTCCAGATGAAACTCGCCGGCTTCGAACGGCACCATGCGGGCGTCGATCCAGTCGGTCAGGTAGACCTTGTGGTCTTGCAGCAACGTGCGCACGGTGTCGCGCAGCAACGTGGCGTGGTGCCCCGACAGTGGTGCGCAGACCAGCACGACCGGCTCGTCCTTTAGTTGGGTGACGGCGTCGCTGTCGTCCGCGAAACGCTTGAAGCGCATCAGCCGGCAAAACGGCTTCTCGATGATCGTCTGTTCGATGATCGGGATGTTATGCCCGTCCTTGACGATCTGATGGAGGTTGAACTCGGGCTTCTCGTAGTCCTTGCCGAGCCGGTAGAGCAGTTCGTAACCGGCCGAGAGGCGCGTGGCGCCAGGCACATAGGCCAATGGACTGGCCGGATTCGCGAACGATTTCGACGCAGCCTGAGCCCAGGCGGTAAGGGGGCTCAACATCGCCCGCTGGAATTCGTGAAATTGGTAGAGCATGGGTGCTCCGGTTTCTAAGCGGTTCGCATGGGGGCTTCGCAAACACGCGTGTGGCGTTGCAGCGGGCCATTAGGTTGAAGGCACTTTGTTTTTTGGCCGACAGTCTGTTTGATCATATCGAACAAAGCGTGCTTGTGCAAAGCAGCAATTTACGTGCGGCGACCCGCAAATTGCCATTAAATCATGCTACTGGCGATGTTGCCGCGCCGCTATCGGGGCTTGCCGCAGACTTAAGCTCCTCCCCACCTGTGCCGTTATGGGACGGTTGCCCGGTGGCCCGCGCCATCTCCTGTTCGTGCTTCGTCAGGTTCAGGCCGGTATGCACCAGCGCCACGTGGGAAAACGCCTGCGGGAAGTTGCCCACCAGCCGCCCAGCGATCGGATCATACTCTTCCGCCAGCAAGCCGACGTCGTTGCACAGCCCGAGCAGTCTTTCGTACATCGCGACCGCTTCAGTCATGCGGCCTTGCAACGCGAGATTGTCCACCATCCAGAACGAGCAAGCGAGAAACGTGCCTTCGCCGGGCGGCAGGCCGTCGTCGTATTCGGTGGTGCGGTAGCGCATCACGAAGCCGTCGCGCATCAGGTCCCGCTCGATCGCCGCCACTGTGCCCTTGACGCGCGGGTCGTGCGGCGGCAGGAAGCCGAGCAGCGGCAGCAGCAGCACGCTCGCATCGAGCTGATCGCTGCCGTAGTACTGGGAAAACGCGTTGAGCGCGGGATTCCACGCCTTTTCGCAAACTTGCGCGTGGATTTTGGCGCGGGTGGCGCGCCATTCGTCGAGCGGGCCGTCGAGCTTGAACATTTCAGCCGACTGGATCGCGCGGTCGAAAGCGACCCACGCCATCACCTTCGAGAAAGTGAAATGCTGACGGCCGCCGCGCGTTTCCCAGATGCCCTCGTCCGGCTCTTCCCAGATGGTCTCCAGATGGCGCAGCAACGCGCGCTGCACGTTCCACGCGGTGTCGTCCGCCTGCAGGCCGCCAACGCGCGCCAGATGCAGCGCGTTCATCACTTCGCCGTAGACGTCGAGCTGGCGCTGGCCGACCGCGTTGTTGCCGATCCGCACCGGCTTCGCACCCTGATAGCCGGGTAGCCAGTCGATCTCGAACTCGGGCAGGCGCCGTTCGCCGGCGAGCCCGTACATGATCTGCAACTGGTCCGGCGCGCCCGCCATCACGCGGCCGAGCCAGCTGCGCCACGCGCGTGCTTCGTCGTAATAGCCGCCGCGCATCATGGCGAGCAGCGTGATGGTCGCGTCGCGCAGCCAGCAATAGCGGTAGTCCCAGTTGCGCGTGCCGCCGAGCTGTTCCGGCAGCGAGGTCGTGGGCGCCGCGACGATGCCGCCGGTCGGCTCATATGCCAACGCTTTCAGCGTGATCAGCGAACGGCGGATCGGCTCGGCCCATCGGCCTTCGATGGTGCAGCGCGCCGACCATTCGAGCCAGTGATTCTCGGTGCGCGCGAGCGACGAATGCGGATCGCGGGCCGGCGGAATCCGCAGATGCGACGCCGCATAGGCCAGCGAAAACGGCACGCGCTCGCCTTCGCTCACCGTGAATTCGGCGAGCGTTTTCATGTTCTCGCCGCGCAGGTCCGCCGGCGTGCGCAGCACGGCGGTATCGGGACCGACGATCGCCTTGATGCCGTTGTCGCATTTCAGGCGGTCGACCCACGGAATCGAAAAGCCGTAGTCGAAGCGCAGCACCAGTTCCATCTTCATACGGACCGTGCCGCGTTTGCCGACCACGATGCGCACCATTTCCGACCAGCCGTTGCCGGGCGGCATGAAGTCGATCAGCGTGACCGCGCCCTCGGGCGTTTCGAAATCCGTCTCGAGGACCAGGGTCTCGCCGCGATAGCGGCGCGTGACCGTGAACGGCGTGTCGGAAGCGGGGCAGATCTGCCAGCGGCCGTTGTCGGGCGTGCCGAGCAAGGCGGCGAAGCAGGCGCCCGAATCGAAGCGCGGCCAGCAGAGCCAGTCGACGGAACCTTCGCGGGAGACGAGCGCGGCGGTATGGCCGTCGCCGATGAGCGCATAGTCTTCGATGGGTGCGGGCATGGAGGGCGTGTCCGTAATGCGCGCGCGATGGGCGCGTCGCTTGGGTTTGTTGTCAGTCATTGTGGTGTGGGACCCGCGTCATGCGCGTTGGGTTCAGCACGCAATGCGGCAAAACGCGGCTTGGTAAACTGTCAAATCCCTGCCTACAATCTGATTTCAAACCGGTGCGCGGGGGCTTGTCAAAGCGCTCGTCGTCCTGGCTCATGGAGCGTGCAACACTGTTTCCGGGGACCAAAGCTATGCTGAATCCGTCGAAATCCGATTGCATCACAATTCTCTCGGCCGCCAGCGAACTTGCCGACGATTCCATGTTGCCGCTCGATCCCAGCCGTCTCGGTTTGAGCCGCAACGGCATGCTGACCGCCGCCGCCTTTCTGACCGAGCGGGCCTGCTTCCGGCGCTATCAGGAAGGTGACGGTCATTATGCCGTCGGCGCGCTGTCGTTGCAGGGTCGCTTGCGGCTCGAACAACTGTGCAACGGCTAAGTATCGGTTGAGATCGGGCTGAACCCCTGCTGGCTCACCCGATAAGCGGGCGGCGCGCAGCGCACGCTCGCCGCGGGCGAGACGCGCCGGTCCGGCCGCACCCGCCGCCACGCCGCCTCGCCTTGTTGCCTGGTTTCCTCTTCAGTTTTGCCGTTCTCGTCCGCTTTCACCAACTCGCGCCAAGCCTCGCCGCCGCGCGTGCGCTTGCGCGCGTCAGCCATGCCACTCGGACGCTAAACCGGCCGGCGTCGCCGCCCGGTTTAGCGCCTCTTGCCGCGTTGCCTTGAACAACTGAACGCGGTGACCGTCCGACGCCGCTCAGAAGTGCGACGCCCCCACGCCGAAGATTCCAATGATCCCGATGATGATCAGATAAAGCGCGACGATGTAGTTCAAGAGCCGCGGCATGACGAGAATCAAGATACCGGCGATCAGCGAAACGAGCGGGCCGAGGCTGAGTGTGACGTTCATGAAGACTCCCTAGTGTGAACGCGTGATGGTGTGAACGCGTGAAAGGCGATTGGAAAAAACACCCCGCGAGGCGGGACAATTGCTGCACATGCAACCAAGTACCGCGCAGCCGTTTGGCGATAGCCGGATTCGCTGCATGATCCGGCGCAACGCTTTTATACTTGCCTCGATAAAAACAACGCTCGACTGTACGCGCGGCAGACCATGGACACCATTACAACCGAATAACCCATGTTGAGGAGGTCTCATATGCTTCGTCGTCACCGGGCCGCGGCGCCCGCCGTCGCCGGTCCCCGTCCGCCTCGTGCTGCTGAATCCGCGCCTCGCCTGTCCGCCCGCTCGATCATAAAAGGTTTCGTGCTCATGGTCTCGATCGCCGCTTCGCATGCGTTTGCACAAGAGTCCGGCGCGGCTCCCGCGGACGGCGTCTACAACATGCTGATCGGCACCTATACCGGCGGCAAGAGCGAAGGCTTGTACGTCTACCGCTTCGACACGAAGACGGGCGAGGCGACCCGCGTGTCGGTCGCGCAGACGGTCAACCCCTCTTACCTGGTGGTGAGCCGCGATCGCCGCTTCGTCTACGCGGTCAACGAATTGCCCGGCGACAACGGCCCCGCCACGCAGCGCGGCGGCATCAGCGCGTTTCGCTTCGACGCCGCGAGCGGTCAGCTCACGTTCCTCAACAAGGTCTCGGCGGACGGCAACGACCCGTGTTATCTGAGCCTGTCGCCGGACGGCAAGTACTTGCTGAGCGCGAACTACTCGGTAGCGGCCGACCCCGGCGGCAGTTTCGCGGTGTTCCCTTTACAGGCCGACGGCCAGGTCGGCGCGTCGGTGCTCACGGTGCACCACGAGGGCAGCGGTCCGGTGAAGGGACGCCAGGACAACTCGCATGTGCACTCCACCGTGTTCTCGCCGGACGGCCGCTATCTGCTCGCTCAGGACCTGGGCGCGGACAAGCTCTACTCGTACCGCTACACGCCCGACGGCAGCCGCGGCCTGCTCGGCCCGACCGACTGGCGCTACACCCAGGCGAAGGCGGGCACGGGTCCGCGTCACCTCGTGTTCGGCGCGGACGGCAAGCAAGCGTATTTGACGAGCGAACTGAACGCCACGGTCAGCGTCTTCAATCATGACGACGGCAAGCTCACGCAAGTGCAGACGCTTTCGCTGACCGAGCCGGGCTTCAAGGGCGCGGTGGGCGCCGCGGCGATCCACCTCTCGCCGGACGGGCGCTTTCTGTACGCCACGAATCGCGGCGACGCGAACGAGATCGTGATCTTCTCGGTCGATCCTGCCAACGGTCATCTGAAGAAGGTCGGACATCAATCGAGTCTCGGCAAGTCGCCGCGCGAGTTCGCGATCGACCCGACCGGCAAGTGGCTGATCGTCGGCAATCAGAACAGCGACACCGTGTACGTGTTCAAGCGCGATCAGCAGAGCGGTTTGCTCGAAGCGAATCCGAAGCGCTTCGACGTCGGCTCGCCGGTGGACTTCAAGCTGGTTTCGCCGTCGTGAGTGTTGACGACGCGTGTGTCTGGAACACGCGTCGAATGAACAACGGGCCGCTTTGCGAGCGGCCCGTTGTTCTAGCGGCGAAGGTGACGGCTAACCGTTGCCGGTCACGATCGCCCGCCTCGCGGGATCATTCCGCCGGTCCCGGCGCGAGCACCTCGCGGCTGCCGTTGATGCCCATCGCCGACACCAGCCCCGCGGTTTCCATCTGCTCGACGAGACGCGCCGCTCGGTTATAGCCGATGCGCAACTGCCGCTGCACCGACGAGATCGACGCGCGCCGCGTGCGCACCACGAAAGCGACGGCTTCGTCGTAGAGCGGATCGGCTTCCGCATCCGGCGAATCGCCGAACAGGTCCTGCGCCGCGCCGCCTTCGGTGGCCGGGCCGTCGAGAATGCCTTCCTCGTATTGCGGCTCGCCGAACTGCTTCAGATACTCGACGATCCGATGCACTTCCTCGTCGGCGACGAACGCGCCATGCACGCGCTGCGGGTAGCCGGTGCCCGGCGGCAGGAACAGCATGTCGCCCTGGCCGAGCAGCGATTCCGCGCCCATCTGATCGAGAATCGTGCGCGAGTCGATCTTCGACGACACCTGGAACGCCACGCGCGTCGGAATGTTCGCCTTGATGAGCCCGGTGATCACATCCACCGAGGGCCGCTGCGTCGCCAGAATCAGGTGGATGCCGGCGGCGCGCGCCTTCTGCGCGAGCCGCGCGATCAGCTCTTCGATCTTCTTGCCGGCGACCATCATCAGGTCGGCCAGTTCGTCGATCACCACCACGATGAGCGGCAGCGGCGCGAGCGGCTCGGGCGCTTCCGGCGTCAGCGAGAACGGGTTGCCGAGCTTCTTGCCTTTCGCTTCCGTATCGCGGATTTTCTGATTGAAACCGGGCAGATTGCGCACGCCGACCGCCGACATCAACCGGTAGCGCTTTTCCATTTCGCCCACACACCAGTTCAGCGCGTTGGCCGCGAGCTTCATATCGGTGACGACCGGCGCGAGCAGATGCGGAATGCCTTCATACACCGAGAGTTCGAGCATCTTCGGATCGATCATGATGAGGCGCACTTCCTCGGGCGTCGCCTTGTAGAGCAGCGAGCAGATCATCGCGTTGATCGCCACCGACTTGCCCGAACCCGTGGTGCCCGCGACGAGCATGTGCGGCGCCTTCGCCAGATCGGCGACCACCGGATGGCCGGTGATGTCCTTGCCCATCGCCAGCGTCAACTGCGAATGCGAGTTCTGATAGACGCTGGCTTCGAGAATTTCCGACAGGCGGATCGTTTGACGCTTGGCGTTCGGCAGTTCGAGGCCCATGCAGGTCTTGCCGGGAATCGTCTCGACCACGCGGATCGAGGTGAGGCCGAGGCCGCGCGACAGGTCCTTCATCAGCCCGACGATCTGGCTGCCGCGCACGCCGAGCGCCGGTTCGACCTCGAAGCGCGTGATGACGGGGCCGGCCGAATGGCCGACCACGGTGACCGGCACCTTGAATTCCTGTAGCCGCTGCTCGATCAGCAGGCCGGTTTCGATGAGCTTTTCCTCGGAGACGGGTTCGACGTCGGTGTCCGCGCGCGCGAGCAGATCGAGCGTCGGCAACTCGACCATCGACGCCGCGGGCGCGCGGAATTCGAAGCCGTTGGCCGGGACGTGGCCGCGCAGCGGAACGCGCGGGATGGTGACCTCGGCGGGTTCCGCGGGTTCGGCCGTTTCCGTGGAGGGCTCGGCTGCGAGATCGGCTCGTGATGGCGGGGTCGGGGTTACTGGTGCTTCATGCTGGGCAGGCGTTTCAAGCACGCTAAATGCACTCGAAGCGGCCAATGCTGCCGGCGCCGCCGCGACAGCCGGAATTGCCGAAGCGGCCAGCGCGTCAACCGGCTCAACGGCGGGTTCGTCTTCCATTGTCGCGGACGCCGACGGCTCCGCCCGAACAGCGAAGCCGGGGAAGCGAACCACGTTTGACGGCTGCGACGCGACGCTCTCCGGCTGGCGCGCGGCGGCAAGAATCGCTCCGTTGCGGGCTGCTACATCGGGGAGGGCAGGGGAGTCGGCTGGTTGCGTCCCGGCCGTGGCGGTTCCTGCCGAATCGTCGGCGGCGAGAGCATCTGGCGTCGAAGTCTGCGAAAGGGCCGTGGACGGACCGAACGGCCGCGTCGCGTCGACATGCGAATTGCCAGCCGATGTTGCGTCGACTGCGACTTGCGGTGTTGGGGCGTCCAAAGGCACAACCGGCGCAGCGAATTGCCGCGCGCCTTCCCGATGCAATTCGCTGAGGTTCTCTTCATCTGCCGTCGCCGTGGCGGCGGCAGCAAGCTTCGGCGCTGTGACTTGCGAAGGGTTTGCCGGTTGGTCGACGGGCTGCGCCGGTTCGGCGTGCGGATTCGAATGGCTGCCGGCGGTAGCGGCAATTGGCGTCGAGTCGTTCTCGAACGTTGCCGCGTCGGTTGACGCGCCGCTCGCGTGCGACTGCGCTGCGAAGACCTGAAACGGCGTAGGCGTGATGGTCCGCGCCGCGTGCTGCGATGTTTGCGCCGATGCGTGCGCGGCGATGGGTTCGCTCGACAGCGGCGGCCGAATCGCCGGCGCTTCGATCGGCCATTGCACGACCGGCTCGTGGCTCGTCGCGGACGACGCCTCGGCCCCGGCTTCGGCTCGCGGCGTGGCGGCCGGCTCTGGCATCGACGGATAGTCCGGGGCGGTGTCGTCGGCCAGGTTCAGCGAAGTTGCGTGCGCGCCGGGCGCCGATGCCGGACTTGTGGCGACCTCACTGTCAAGCGGCGCGCCCACGCTCGATTGCCCGGCTTCTTCAATAGACGGCACGGCGTTCGCCGAAGCCGTCGCAGCCTTCGCGCTGTCGGCACCGCTGCTGCGCGCGAGGCTCACGCCGGCGATGTCCGTCCAGCGCGCGGCGTTTTCCGCGATGCTGCGCAGCGTTTCCTGGACGCTGGCGGGCGGCGTGACCTTCTGCGCTGTCGGCATCGGCCGCGTGTAGCTGGGCGCCGTCGAGGCCGGGCGATGCGTGGCCGGCGTCGACGCGTTGTCGTTTGCGCGCGCGCCAGGCGGGAACGGTTGCCTGGAGATAGTCGAGCGGTTTGTTGGAGTCTCGGCGCTTGTGGCGCCCTGCGCCGCCGACTGATGGCCAACGCGGGTGGCGGAATGGGCGATCGAATTCTCAGCCAGGTTCGCAGCCGTGCCCGTTGCCGCCTGCGCGGTCTTAGCTAGCGCGGCGGCAGTGACTGATGAACCCGCCAAGCCCGCTGCCACACCGGCTAGTCCCGTGCCCGCACTCGGCGATCCCGCTGGCCGTTGCTCGTCGGCCTGGCGGCGGCCAGGCTGTGATGCGCTGTCGCGAGCCGCCGAGCCAGCCGAGCCAGCCGAGCCAGCCGAGCTAAGCGAGCCAGCCGACCCATTGACGCCAAGTGAGCTAGTTGGGCCAACCGACCCAACTCCCCCCGCCGCAGCCCCGACCGCGCGCGACGTCTGCTCGCGCAACCAGCCAGCCGGCGCGACAGGTTCCGTCGGCATCCATGCAGCCTTGTCCGCGTTCAGCGGTTGCGCCTGCGCCTGCGTCTGCGCCGGCACATGCCGCGGCGGCGTGGCGGTGCCCGTGCGCAAGACCGGCTCGGCTTGCCTACCTGCGCGCGTGCTCGCACCCGCGCGCCAATTCGCGCCGGCGCCACGCGTCGCCGCATCCTTGCCCGCCGCCGAACCGGGCGATGCGATCGCGCCAGCCGAGCCAGGCCCCGCGCCGCGTCCGCTCGCCGGCGGCCGCCACACTGTCGGGCGCGCATAACGTCCATTGCTTTTGGGCGCCATCGTGTTGGTGGCCGGCGAGACATGCGACGTCAAACCATCGTCGACGACGCTGCGATGCCGGCGCGCCTCCTCGTCGCGTTTGGCGAGGCCGCGCGACAGGCCGAGGCCGAATGCGCCGTCGGCCCACACCGCCACGTCGCGCCAGCGGAAATCGATCAGCCAGGGCAGGCTGATCGCGAGCAGCACGAGCGCCGCGAGCGGCGTGCCGATCTGCCCGAGCAGACGGCCGATGCCCGCCGCCAGCGCATGGCCGAAGCCGTTCATGCCGGTCGCGGCGATCAGCGAGGCTTCCAGCGTGCAGCTCGCCACCATCACGCAGACGAAGCCGAGCCACAGGCGGATCGTGCCGGGGCCGCGCAAACCCGCGCCGCCCGGCAGCATCGACTTCACGAGCCGCCACAAAAGAGGAATGAACCAGACGGCCGACCCGCCGAACCAGCCGAAAACTACCGTGTGCATGCTAGACATCAACGAATGACGGACGCGCGAAAACGCAATCCGTCGAGTTTAAACCGGCGAAGCACGATGCTTCGAAGGCAGACGCAACTATGTTTGCGTCCAGTGGAAAAGCGGGCCGCCGCGCGGCCCGCCGTCGGTGAATAACAACGGCTGCCGCGGCAGCCCGCGCGACTTTGGCGGACCGCTGCGATTGCAGTCTTGCCGGCGCGGTCCCATCCGCTTAACAGTTTGACCATCGAGCCACCCTGGCAGCCATCTGCCGGACCACCGCGCTTCGCGCGCGGCCGGTCATTTGGCGGCGCGCTCGAACGTCAGCGTGTCGCCGTTGTCGAGCACGAGTTGCATCTGCTGCGGCGCGCGCATTTGCACGCCAGTGCGCTCGATGTGCGTGAGCGCGTTCAGATACGCGCTTTCGATCTGGCCGCCCGGCGTCGCGCATGCCATGCGCGTGCCGCCCAGCGTGCCGAAGCTCAGCTTGCCATCCTTCAGCGCATACGAGCCCATGTAGCGGTTGCAGCCGGAAAAGCCGCTGACGTGGCGCTGACCGGTGGCGGTCGAGAGCGCGAGCGTGATCGGCCCGCCCCGATCCGCGGACGGCACCGCGCGCGCCGTGCCGTCGGCCTGTTTCCAGCCGGCGAGCACCCAGCTCGTGTCGTCGAGTAGCTGCGTGGCGGCGGGGTTGAACGGATCGGGCGCCGGCGCTTCCGAGTCGGGGTGTTTCGGGATCGCACAGGCGCTCAATAGCGCGGCGACGCTCAACGCGGCGATGGCGGTGCGCGCATACGGCGCGAAGCGCGCGGCACGTCGCGCGGAGGAGCTTTGGAGCATGGCGTCGTTCCTCTTCAAACTGGCGAAGGCGTAAGGGTAACGCACTCGGCTCGCCGCGCGCGAGCGCGCCGGCGTGCGCGATGCTGATCGAGCGCATCCGATGCGTTTGCTCGACCCCTGCGCGAACGAACGCGCGGGCGAGCCGCGTGTGTTCGGGCGTTCGGGGCGGGGTCGCGCATGGGGGTGTGCATCGGGGTGCGCATGTTAACATCGTGTTCTCCCCATTCCCACCCTCATCCGACTTTTATCTGGAGACCCCATGCAGATCGGCCAACGGATCGGCACGCCCCTTTCTGGTTCCGCCACGCGCGTGATGCTGCTCGGCGCCGGCGAGCTCGGCAAGGAAGTGATCATCGCGCTGCAACGGCTGGGCGTCGAGGTGATCGCCGTCGACCGTTATCCGAATGCGCCGGGTCACCAGGTCGCGCACCGCTCGCACGTGATCGACATGACCGATCGCGCCGCGCTGCGCGCGCTGGTCGAGCAGGAGCGCCCGCACCTGATCGTCCCCGAGATCGAGGCGATCGCCACCGACGCGCTCGCCGCGATCGAAGCCGACGGTCTCGCCGAAGTGATCCCGACCGCGCGCGCCACGCAGCTCACGATGAACCGCGAAGGCATCCGCCGTCTCGCCGCCGAGGAACTCGGCCTGCCGACCTCGCCCTACGCATTCGCCGATTCGCTCGACGAACTGCGCGCGGGCATCGCCAAGGTCGGCTATCCGTGCGTGGTAAAGCCGGTGATGTCGTCGTCGGGCAAGGGGCAGTCGGTGCTGAGAAGCGACGCCGACGTCGAACCCGCATGGCAATACGCGCTGGCGGGCGGCCGCGTGAATCATGGCCGCGTGATCGTCGAGGGCTTCATCGACTTCGACTATGAAATCACGCAACTCACTGTGCGCGCGATCGATCCGGCGAGCGGCGAAGTCAGCACGTATTTCTGCGACCCGATCGGCCACGTGCAGGTCGCGGGCGATTACGTCGAATCGTGGCAGCCGCAGCCGATGAGCGCGCTCGCGCTCGAACGTTCGCGCGAAGTGGCGCACGAGGTGACGGCCGCGTTGGGCGGGCGGGGCCTGTTCGGCGTGGAACTTTTCGTGCGCGGCGACGACGTATGGTTCTCGGAAGTGAGCCCGCGTCCGCACGACACGGGGCTCGTCACGCTGTGCTCGCAGCGCTTCTCGGAGTTCGAGCTGCACGCGCGCGCGATCCTCGGTTTGCCGGTGGATACGTCGCTGCGGGCGCCGGGTGCGTCGGCGGTGATTTACGGCGGTCTCGACGAAGCGGGCATCGCGTTCGAAGGCGTCGGAGCGGCGTTGGCCGTGCCGAACGCCGATCTGCGGCTCTTCGGCAAGCCGGAGAGCTTTGTCAAGCGCCGCATGGGCGTGGCGCTCGCCACCGGCGAGAACACCGACGAAGCGCGCTCGCGCGCGAAGCAGGCCGCGGCGGCGGTGCGGCCGGTGTCGGCGAAGTAGGCCGCGGCAGGCATGCCGTCATGGCCGGCTCGCCGCGCAACCTGAATCATTGCAGCCCAGCGCAGTTCATGGAGCAGAGGCAAGTATGACCCCGGAATCCCGCAGTCCCCGCATTCCCCGCATTCCCGGTAACGACGCGCGACGCGGCATCGTCGGCCGGGTCGGCGCATTCGGCGTGCTGCTCGCGCTGTCCTTCGGCATGGCGGGGTGCGGTCTCGCGGCTGCGCCGTGCCGCGTCGCATCGGCCGGCTTGAAGATCGTGCCGCTCGTCGGGCATGTCGCCGCGGTGCCGACCGACGCGTGCGCCGAAGTGATCGATCCATAAGCGGTTCATTGGCAATCGTCAGGCCCGCGCCTCGCGCCGCGACAGACGGCATGCCGCCTGGCACGATAAGCAAAAAACCAATCGAGGTACCCGATGAAGAAATGGCTGGTTGCGGTAAGCACGGCGGCGGTTCTCGCGGCGCTGTGCGGCAATGCATGGGCGGCGCCGTTGGCTCTCGCCGAGACTCGGACCAAGAACCGACAGACGCATAAATACACCTGCGCCACCGGCAAGATTCTGCAAGTCACGTACTGGAACACGGCGAACGGCCAGAGTTTCGCGCTGGTCCCCGTGAAGGGCCAGCAACTGCTTTTCGTCAACACGTTATCGGCTTCCGGCGCGAAGTATCAGGCCGGCAGCTATACCTGGTGGACCAAGGGTCCGCGCGCCGACCTGTACGACGCGATGGACGGCGAGAACGCGCCGCCCATGATCTCCGACTGCATCACCATCAATCGCTGACCCGATGCGGCGGCCGCGCTCGAACCGCACCGCCGCCTGCCTTGCCTGCCCCTGTCTTGTGGCGCTGCCAGTCGGCGCACATCATTTCCCATCGAGTAGTAAGCTGTCCGGCATGGCGTTAGCCGTTGCGTCGTGCCATGCCGCGCGCCGCCCGCGCGAGCGTCGTCGTGTTCCCGCGCGCTCCCTGCGCCTCTGCTTCACGTCCCTTGGCGGCCGGGCTGACGGCCCGCCTCCGTTTCATCAAACGAGACCCTCCATGAAAGCATCCGACCTGTTCGTCAAATCGCTGGAAGCTGAAGGCGTCGAGTATGTGTTCGGCATTCCCGGCGAGGAAAATCTCGATCTGATCGAATCGCTGCGCCGCTCGAAAATCCGTCTGATCCTCACGCGCCACGAGCAGGCGGCCGGCTTCATGGCCGCCACTTACGGGCGTCTCACCGGCCGCACCGGCGTGTGTCTCGCCACGCTCGGCCCCGGCGCGACCAACTTCGTGACCGCCGCCGCCTACGCGCAACTGGGCGGCATGCCGATGCTGATGGTCACCGGGCAAAAGCCGATCAAATCGAGCAAGCAGGGGCATTTCCAGATCGTCGACGTGGTGCGGATGATGGAGCCGCTCACCAAGTACACGCGGCAGATCGTGTCGATCGGCAATATTCCGGCGGCGGTGCGCGAGGCGGTTCGTCAGGCGGAAGAAGAACGGCCCGGCGCCACGCACCTCGAATTGCCCGAGGACGTCGCGCACGAAGAGGGCGACGGCAAGCCGATCCCGAAGAGCTACAGCCGCCGTCCGGTGGCCGAGGAAAAGGCGGTGGCGCACGCGGTCGAGGCGATCACGAACGCGAAGCATCCGTTGCTGATGATCGGCGCGGGCGGCAACCGCAAGACCACGACCAGGATGCTGCGCGAATTCGTCGACCAGATCGGCATTCCGTTTTTCACGACGCAGATGGGCAAGGGCGTGATCGACGAATCGCACCCGATGTGGCTCGGCAACGCCACGCTGTCGGACGGCGACTTCGTGCACCGCGCCATCGAGCACGCGGACTGCATCATCAACGTCGGCCACGACGTGATCGAGAAGCCGCCGTTCTTCATGCGCAGCGGCGAGGCGGGCGAGAAGACGGTGATTCACGTGAACTTCCTCGGCGCGGAGGTCGATACCGTGTACTTCCCGCAGATCGAGGTGGTCGGCGACATCGCCAACGCGGTGTGGCAGTTGAAGGAAAGCCTCAAGGCGCGCAAGGAGCATTGGGACTTCACGCGCTTCAAGGAGATCAAGCAGCACTTCGAGGAGCATCTCGTGAAAGGTCAGCGCGACGACCGCTTTCCGATGTACCCGGTGCGGATCGTCAACGACGTCTACGAGACCACGCCCGTGGACGGCATCGTGTGTCTGGACAACGGCATGTACAAGATCTGGTTCGCGCGCTACTACCGCGCGCACGAACCGAATTCGCTGCTGCTCGACAACGCGCTGGCTTCGATGGGCGCGGGCTTGCCTTCCGCGATAGCGACCAAGATCGTGCATCCCGACCGCAAGGTGATGGCCGTGTGCGGCGACGGCGGCTTCATGATGAACTCGCAGGAACTGGAAACGGCGGTGCGTCTGAAGCTCGATCTGGTGATCCTGATCTTGCGCGACGACGCGTTCGGCATGATCCGCTGGAAGCAGGAGAACATGAATTTCCCCGACTACGGCATGACGCTGCGCAACCCGGATTTCGTCGCGTATGCCCAGAGCTATGGCGCGCAGGGGCATCGGATCGAATCGGCGGCGGAGTTCGCGCCCCTGCTGCGCGAATGTTTCGCGACGCCCGGCGTGCATGTGATCGACCTGCCGATCGACTATTCCGACAACGAGCGCGTGTTGAATCGCGAGATCAAGCGGCTCTCCGCGCAACTGTGAGCGGTTGGGCGAACCGCTGGCCGGTTTCGCATCGGGTGTGAAACGAGCGTGAATTGAGCGCGGCTGAATGGCGGCAGGGCATGAACGTTTGGCTTCGTTGCTCCTGTTAGCCGGATGCCGCAAAGGAGAACGCGTCATGTTGCAGAAGACTTATCCCTACTACCTCGCCAACGAAGCGGTGGCCGCGAACACCGATCTCGAAGTCACCGATAAATTCAGCGACGAAGTGGCGACCCGCGTGGCGATGGCCGACGCCGCCGCGATCGACAAGGCGATCGGCCACGCCGTCGACGCCATGCCCGCGCTGCGCGCCTTTGCGCCGTTCAAGCGCCAGGCGGTGCTCGAACATTGCGTGAAGCGGTTTCGCGAGCGCTACGACGAACTGGCGCTCGCGCTGTGCATCGAAGCCGGCAAGCCGATCAACGACTCGAAGGGCGAAGTCACGCGCCTGATCGACACCTTCAAGGTGGCCGCCGAGGAGGCGGTGCGCATCGACGGGGAAATCGTCAATCTGCAGATTTCGCCGCGCGCAAAGGGCTATCACGGTTACGTGAAGCGCGTGCCGATCGGTCCGTGCTCGTTCATTTCGCCGTTCAATTTTCCGTTGAATCTGACCGCGCACAAGGTCGCGCCGGCGATCGCAGCGGGCGTGCCGTTCGTGCTGAAGCCGGCGAGCCGCACGCCGGTCGGCGCGCTGATCATGGGCGAGATTCTGGCGGAAACCGACTTGCCGAAAGGCGCGTTCTCGATTTTGCCCGCGCATCGCGACGGCGCCGATCTGTTCACCACGGACGAACGTTTCAAGCTGCTGTCGTTCACCGGCTCGCCGGCGGTGGGTTGGGAACTGAAGAAAAAGGCCGGCAAGAAGAAGGTGATTCTGGAACTCGGCGGCAACGCCGCCGCGATCGTCGACGGCGATCAGGGCGAGAAACTCGACTACGTAGTCGAGCGGCTCGCGTTCGGCGCGTTCTATCAGTCGGGGCAGAGCTGCATCGGCGTGCAGCGGATTCTGGTGCACGCGAAACTTTATGAGGCGCTGCGCGAGAAGCTGATCGCCAAGACGAAGTCGCTGGTAATGGGCGATCCGAAGGACGAAAAGACCTTCGTCGGGCCGATGATCTCGGAATCGGAGTCCAAACGCCTCGCCGGCTGGATGGAGAGCGCGGTGCTGGCGGGCGCGACAATCGTCGCGGGCGGCAAGGTGGAGGGTGCGATGTTCGAGGCCACGCTGCTTGAGGGCGTTGGGCGCGACACCGATCTGTATCGCAAGGAAGCCTTCGGGCCGGTGGCGATTCTGGAGCGGTTCGACGATTTCGACTCGGCGCTCGCCACCGTCAACGACAGCGACTTCGGCCTGCAAGCCGGCGTGTTCACCGATTCGCTCGCGCACGCGCATCGTGCGTGGGACCTGCTCGAAGTGGGCGGCGTGGTGATCAACGACGTGCCGTCGTTCCGCGTCGACAACATGCCCTATGGCGGCGTGAAGGATTCGGGACTCGGCCGTGAAGGCGTGCGTTACGCGATCGAGGATATGACCGAGCTGCGCCTGATGGTGATGCGTGAAACGTGGTGAACCGCGATGCCGGCACGCACGGCGAAATCGGCTGTCACGCCACTGTCGCCTGCGCGAACTACGCTCGCGAGCGAGGGGTGCCGCGATCCGGCAGGGCGCGGCGCCAGGCGCGTACGAGCGGACCGGCGGCTGGGCCGTCCGCCGGCTTTTGCCCTGTAAGCAGAAAGCCGCCCCATGCGCCATGAGTGTTTTTGCTGGAGTGCTACAATACCGGGCTTTCCGGCGGGTGTTTCCGCCGGCCGGAGCCGGCCGCTCTTTTCCCGCAATATCGACGGGTCCCGTGCGGAACGCCGTGGCTCCGCCTTCATCCTGATGCCCTCTGCGGTTCCGACCGCTGCCGCGCGCACGCGCCAAGCGCATTTTTAGCGAAAGCCACCATGTCCGACACAGCCGTCACGCCCAGCACTGCGACTTTTGATCAATTCGGCCTCGCGCCCGACATCCTGAAAGCCGTCAAGGAATCGGGCTACACCATTCCCACGCCGATTCAGGCGCAGGCGATTCCCGTCGTGCTGGCCGGCCGCGACGTGATGGGCGCCGCGCAGACCGGCACCGGCAAGACCGCGAGCTTCTCGCTGCCGATCATCCAGCGTCTGTTGCCGCAGGCCAGCACGAGCGCATCGCCCGCCCGCCATCCGGTGCGCGCGCTGATCCTCACGCCGACCCGCGAACTGGCCGACCAGGTCGCCGCGAACGTGCAGTCCTACGCGAAGCACACCGCGCTGCGCAGCGCCGTGGTGTTCGGCGGCGTCGATATGAATCCCCAGTCGGAGCAACTGCGCCGCGGCGTCGAAATTCTGATCGCCACGCCGGGCCGTCTGCTCGATCACGTGCAGCAGAAAACCGCCAACCTGGGCCAGGTGCAGATCCTCGTGCTCGACGAAGCCGACCGCATGCTCGACATGGGCTTCCTGCCGGATTTGCAGCGCATCCTGAACCTGCTGCCGAAAGAACGTCAAACGCTGCTGTTTTCGGCCACGTTCTCGGGCGAGATCAAGAAGCTCGCGGCAACTTATCTGCGCGATCCGCAGACGATCGAAGTCGCGCGCAGCAATTCGACCGCGACCAACGTCACGCAAATCGTGTTCGAGGTTCCCGAGGGCGACAAGACCGGCGCGGTCGTTCAATTGATTCGCGAGCGCAGCCTGAAGCAGGTGATCGTGTTCTGCAACAGCAAGATCGGCGCGAGCCGTCTCGCGCGCAGCCTCGAACGCGACGGCGTGATCGCGACCGCGATTCACGGCGACCGCTCGCAAAACGAGCGGATGCAGGCGCTGGACGCGTTCAAGCGCGGCGAAATTGAAGCGTTGGTCGCCACCGACGTGGCGGCGCGCGGTCTCGACATCGCGGAACTGCCCGCGGTGATCAATTTCGATTTGCCGTTCAATGCGGAAGACTATGTGCATCGGATCGGCCGTACCGGCCGGGCCGGCGCTTCCGGCGACGCGTTGTCGCTGTGCAGCCCGAACGAGCGCAAGCAGCTTGCCGATATCGAGAAGCTCATCAAGCGGCCGCTGGAAGTGCAACGCCTGACCGTGGATACGCCGGTGCGGCATCACCACGAAGAGCGCGCGCCGCGCCGTGAGCGCAGCGAGGTCCGTGACGAGCGCGGCGGCCGCCGGCGTTCGGGCGCTCCGTCGGGCTCGTTCGATCGGCCGCATCACCATCGCGCGCAGCCTGTGGACGATTTCTTCCTCAAGCCGTATGAGCCGTCGCCTGCTTCGGTTCGCAAGATCGAGGAGGCCGATGCGGCTTCCGCCGCTCCGCAGAAGACGTCTGCGAAGCAGCCGCTGGCTGCGTTGCTGGGCGGCTTCGGCATGCCCAGGAAGTCGTCTTCCTGAGCGGCTGCGGCTTCGAAACCCGCATCGCGTTTACTTGCTTACGCTCATTCGCACGCGCATGCGTGCTGCCCATGCCGCCGTTGCCGCGGTATAAAACCCCTCCAGTGTCCCAGGGGCTTGGCCGCTCAGGTCGAGTCCCAGATGGCGAGCCGCCGCGATCAGCGCTTCGAGCGGTTTGCCGGCATCCAGCGCCTGCGCCCCGTTTTGCTTGCTGAGTTTTTCGCCCTGGTCGTTCGTCACGACCGGCACGTGCAGATACTCGGGCGTCGGCGCGCCAAGACAGCGCTGCAAATAAATCTGCCGCGCGGTTGAATCCATCAGGTCCGCGCCTCGCACGATGTGGGTGATGCCCGCGTCCGCGTCGTCGACTACCACCGCCAGTTGATAGGCCCATTGGTCGTCCGCGCGTTTCAGGACGAAATCGCCGACCTCGGTAGCGAGGTTCTGCGTCTGCGTGCCCTGCCAGCGGTCTTCGAACGTGATCACGGCGGCCTCGCCGTCGGGCACGCGCAGGCGCCACGCGCGCGCCGGTTTGCCATGCAGACCGTTGCGGCAGGTGCCGGGGTAGGCGAGCGTCGTGTTGCGCGCGTGCGCGTGCAACAGCGAGTCGGCGATTTCCTTGCGCGTGCAGCCGCAGGGATAAACCAGGCCGCGGGCTTTGAGTTGCTCCAGCGCCTGCTCGTAGCGCGCGATGCGTGTGCTTTGCCAGATCGGCGGCTCGTCGGCGTGCATGCCGAAGCGTTCGAGGGTCGCGAGGATGTCCCTGGCGGCGCCTGAGACCGTGCGCGGGCGATCGATGTCCTCGACGCGAACGAGCCATGCGCCGCCATGCGCGCGCGCGTCCAGCCAACTCGCGAGCGCGCTGACCAGCGAGCCGAAATGCAGCGGCCCGGTGGGCGACGGTGCGAAGCGTCCGCGATAGGTCATGGCTCGGATCGATGGTTACGGTGAAAGCGCGGAACGACGTATTGCGTTGCCAGTGTGCGCCGGAAATGGCGGCAAGTTCGCATGGCGCGGCCGGGTTTGAGAGCAATGGGCTCGCTGAAAGCGCCGCCGCAGCCTGAGCACAATGAGCCGCGCTTTCCACGATCGTAGGGTTGGAGCCGCCGCGTGACGTGCTGTCCAAGGCCGGCATTCGTCGCGCCTCGCGACGCAGCCGTCATGCGGCGCGCGCCGCCTTGCTGTCAGGATGACACGCCGGGCACGTCTTGCCCGCGACGTACATTGGCGACGCCTGCGCCTCGGGCGGCACCACGGCGCGGCAGCCGAAGCATTGCACGGTGGCGGTGGGTTCGAGTTGCGGGTTGAGCGCGGTGCGGTAGTCGAACACGAAGCAGTCGCCGTGATAGTGAGCGCCGCCCACTTCCTCGAAATACTTCAGGATGCCGCCTTCCAGCTGATACACGTTCTCGATGCCGACTTCCTTCATGTGGATCGCCGCCTTCTCGCAGCGAATCCCGCCGGTGCAGAACGACACGACCGTCTTGCCCTCGAGATCGGCGCGGTTCTGCTCGATCACTTCAGGAAACTCGCTGAATTTCGTGATGCGGTAGTCGAGCGCGTTCTCGAACGTGCCGACGTCGACTTCGAACGCGTTGCGCGTGTCGAGCATCACGACCGGACGGCCCTGATCGTCGTGGCCGCGATCCAGCCAGCTTTTCAGGGTGGGCGCGTCGACGAACGGCGCGCGGCCGAGCTCCGGACGGATCGCCGGCTTTTTCATCGTGATGATCTCGCGCTTGAGCTTGACCAGCATGCGGCGAAACGGCTGCTTCTCCGAGAGGCTTTCCTTGAATTGCAGATTCGCGAACTTGCCTTCGAACAGCGCGTCGTGACGGATGTAGTCGATGAACGCGTCCGCGGCTTCGCGGCTACCGGCGACGAACAGGTTGATGCCTTCCGGCGCCAGCAGAATCGTGCCGCGCAGGCCGAGCGCGTCGCAGCGCTCGGTGACGAACGGGCGCCATGCGGCGGTGTCTTCGATGGTCGCGAAGTGATACGCGGCGAGATTGACGATGCTCATGTGTGTCCAGCGGTAATCAGTGGCCGGCGCCGTGGAAAACGGGGCGCATGAAGGCGCCCGCATCTGAATGCCATGCGGCGCGGCCATGTCGAATGGGGAAACTCGTATTATCCCTCAAGCCGGGGCTGGGCTCGACTCTGCCGAATGGCCAGGCGGTTGCGATAGCGCAAGGCGCGCGCGAACTTGGAGCGGTTTGCCCGCTCCGCTGGGGGACGCATTGCGGTTTTGCCGCGGCTTGTCCGTGACGAGCGAGCGGGCCGCGCCGCTTCCGTGTAGGTGCCGAAACCGGTCAGCGGCCCGCAGAACACCCGCGCAAGCCGTTCCCGAATTCGCGCCCTAAGCCGAACGGCTAACGCGCGCTTTTGGCCTGAAAACTCCGGAATGGTGGAGTTACAATGTCGCCCATGTCAGATCCCCGCTTCGTTCATCTCCGCGTCCACTCCGAATTCTCGATTGCCGACGGCATCGTGCGTCTTGACGACATCGTCAAGGCGGCTGCCAAAGACGGTCAGGGTGCGCTCGCTCTCACCGATCTCGGCAACGCGTTCGGCCTCGTCCGTTTCTATAAGGAAGCCCGCGGCAAAGGGGTCAAACCCATTGCCGGCTGCGACGTCTGGATCACCAATCCCGACGACCGCGACAAGCCTTCCCGTTTGCTGCTGCTGGTGAAAGACCGGCGCGGCTACCTGAATCTGTGTGAGCTGCTCAGCAAGGCGTCGCTCACGAATCAGTATCGCGGCCGCGCCGAAATCGAGGCCGGCTGGCTCGAATCCGGCCTGGGCGAAGGCTTGCTCGCCTTGTCGGGCGCCCAGCAGGGCGATATCGGTCTCGCGCTCGCCGCGGGTAACGAGGAAGCGGCGAAGCGCAACGCGTTGCATTGGGCGAAGGTGTTTCCGGGCGGCTTCTATATCGAGTTGCAGCGTTGCGCCCAGCCGGGCGGCGAGCAGTATGTGCGGCAGGCCGTCACGCTCGCCGCGGCGCTGAAGTTGCCGGTGGTCGCCACGCATCCCATGCAGTTCATGACGCCGGACGACTTCACCGCGCACGAAGCGCGCGTGTGTATTTCCGAAGGCGACATCCTCGCGAATCCGCGCCGCCAGAAGCGCTTCACGCCGGAACAGTATTTCCGCACCCAGCAAGAAATGGCCGCGCTGTTCGCGGACATTCCGTCGGCGCTCGCCAATACCGTTGAAATCGCCAAGCGCTGCAACCTCACGCTGGAACTCGGCAAGCCCAAACTGCCGCTGTTTCCCACGCCCGACGGCATGTCGCTCGACGACTACCTCGTGCATCTGTCGAAAGAGGGCCTTGAAAAGCGCCTCGAGCAGTTGTACCCGGACCCCGCCGAGCGCGAAGCGCAGCGCGAAACGTATTACCAGCGCCTCGAATTCGAGTGCGGCACGATCATCAAGATGGGCTTTCCGGGCTACTTCCTGATCGTCGCGGACTTCATCAACTGGGCGAAGAACAACGGCGTGCCGGTCGGGCCGGGCCGGGGCTCCGGCGCGGGCTCGCTGGTCGCCTACGCGCTCGGCGTGACCGACCTCGATCCGCTGCGCTACAACCTGCTGTTCGAACGTTTCCTGAATCCTGAACGGGTGTCGATGCCCGACTTCGACATCGACTTCTGCCAGCACGGCCGCGACCGCGTGATCCAGTACGTGAAGGAAAAGTACGGCGCGGACGCGGTGTCGCAGATCGCCACCTTCGGCACGATGGCGGCGAAGGCGGCGGTGCGCGACATCGGCCGGGTGCTCGATCTGGGCTACATGTTCACCGACGGCATCGCCAAGCTGATCCCGTTCAAGCCGGGCAAGCACGTCACCATCGCCGACGCGATGAAGGAAGAGCCGCTGCTGCAGGAGCGCTTCGACAACGAAGACGAAGTGCATCAGCTACTCGAACTCGCGCAGCGCGTGGAAGGCTTGACGCGTAACGTCGGCATGCACGCGGGCGGCGTGCTGATCGCGCCCGGCAAGCTCACCGATTTCTGCCCGCTCTATACGCAGGGCGACGAAAGCGGCGTGGTCAGCCAGTACGACAAGGACGACGTCGAAGCGGTCGGCCTCGTGAAGTTCGACTTTTTGGGTCTCACCACGCTGACCATTCTCGACTGGGCCGAGCGCTATATCCGCCGTCTCGATCCGTCGAAGAAAGACTGGTCGCTCGCGCAGGTGCCGCTCGACGACCCCGCGTCGTTCTCGATCCTGAAGAAAGCGAATACGGTCGCCGTGTTCCAGTTGGAAAGCCGCGGCATGCAAGGCATGCTGAAAGACGCGCAGCCCGACCGCTTCGAAGACATCATCGCGCTCGTCGCGTTGTACCGTCCGGGCCCGATGGACCTGATCCCGAGCTTCTGCGCCCGCAAGCACGGCCGCGAAGTGGTGGAGTATCCCGATCCGCGCGTGGAACCTGTTCTGAAAGAGACCTACGGCATCATGGTCTACCAGGAGCAGGTGATGCAGATGGCGCAGATCATCGGCGGCTACTCGCTGGGCGGCGCCGACCTGCTGCGTCGCGCGATGGGCAAGAAGAAGGCCGAGGAAATGGCCGAGCACCGCGCGCTGTTTCGCGAAGGCGCCGCGAAGAACGGCCTGACCGGCGAGAAAGCCGACGAAATCTTCGACTTGATGGAGAAGTTCGCGGGTTACGGCTTCAATAAGTCGCACGCGGCCGCGTATGCGCTGCTGGCGTACTACACCGCTTGGCTCAAGGCGCATCATCCGGCGGAATTCATGGCGGCCAATATGTCGCTCGCCATGGACGACACGGAGAAGGTCAAGATCCTGTTCGAGGACTGTCTCGCGAACAAGATGGCGGTGCTGCCGCCGGACGTGAATCTGTCGGCGTATCGCTTCGAGCCGGTCGCGGAACCGGACGGCAAACGCTCGAAAACCATCCGCTACGGTCTGGGCGCGATCAAGGGCAGCGGCCAGAATGCGATCGAGGAAATCCTGCGCGCGCGCGAGGATGGTCCGTTCATCGACATCTTCGATTTCTGCAACCGTGTCGACCGCCGCATCGTCAATCGCCGCACGGTGGAAGCATTGATTCGCGCCGGCGCGTTCGACACCTTGCATGCGAATCGCGCGCAACTGATCGCATCCGTTTCGCTCGCGATGGAAGCGGCCGAGCAGGCGAGCGCCAATGCGATGCAGGCGGGTCTGTTCGACATGGGCGACGCGCCGTCGCAAGGTCACGAACTGGTCGACGAACCGGAATGGCCGGAAAAGAAGAAGCTGCAGGAAGAGAAGGCCGCGCTCGGCTTCTACCTGTCGGGCCATCTGTTCGACGCGTACAAGAACGAGGTGCGCCGCTTCGTGCGCCAGAAGATCGGCGAGTTGAAAGAAGGTCGCGACAAGCTGGTCGCGGGCGTGATCGCGTCGCTGCGCACGCAGATGACCCAGCGCGGCAAGATGCTGATCGCCGTGCTCGACGACGGCACCGGCCAATGCGAAGTGACGGTATTCAACGAGATCTTCGAAGCGCACAAGCAGTTGTTCAGGGAAGACGAACTGCTGGTCGTGCAAGGCCAGGCGCGCAACGACGCATTCACCGGCGGCATCCGCTTCACCGTCGATACGGTGATGGATCTCGGCCGCGCGCGCTGCCGTTACGCGGAAGCGGTCAAGGTGCAGATGAACGGCAACGCGGACGCGCTGGCGCTGCGGCGCGTGCTCGAAGCGCATAGCGCGGACAAGGACGAGCCGCAAGCGGCCGCGGCCCCGGCGGCTTCATCGCGAAGCGGCGGCGGCAATGGCAACGGCGGCGGCCGTAACGGTGGCGGATATGGCGGCGGCGACAATGGCCGTCAGCGGCAGGCGGTGCAGATTCCGAACGGGCTTGCCGTGCAGGTGGTGTATCGCAGCCAGAACGCCGAAGGCGCCATGCGGTTGGGCGACGCCTGGCGCGTGAAGCCGACCGACGAATTGCTCGCTGCGTTGCGCGGCGAGTTCGCGGGAAGCTCGATCGAGATCGTTTATTGACGTGGCTTGCCCGCGCGGCTTAGCGGGCCAAGCCGGTCTTTCACAAGGGCTTGTCGTTTCCCAGGCGCGCCAGCTTCAAAAACCGGTAGTACACCGTTTCCGCATTGAACACCGCGATCATGAAGCCGGCGCGGCCGTCCAGAAAGCCGCGCCGTAGCACATAGGTCCGCACGAACGCCCAGGCGCCGCGCCCGAGCGCCTTGCCGAAACTGCCGCGCTTGCCCGCCGCATGGCGTTGTTGCGCGCCGGCTGTCGAATAGGCGTCGAGTTTGCGCAGCACGCCTTCGAAGTCCTCGTAGGAGTAGTGCATCAGCTTGCCGGTGAGGCGCTGCGCCGGCGTGTCGAATACGAGGCGCTCATGCACGAGGTCGTCGGAGAAACGCGCGGCGCCCCGTTTGAACAGACGCGGAATCCAGTCGGGATACCAGCCGCTGTGATGAATCCAATGACCGCAAAAGCTCGACAGGCGATCGACCGCATAGACGTCGGCGGTGGGCGCGGCGAGCGCCGCGCGGATTGCCGAGGCCAGTTCCGCCGAGACGATTTCGTCGGCGTCGATCGAGAGAATCCAACGGGTGGTGAGCGCGTCCACGGCGCGGTTCTTTTGCGGGCCGAAGCCCGGCCAGTCGGTTTGTTGGAGTACACGGGCGCCGTGCGCGCGGGCGATGTCGGCGGTGCCGTCGGTGCTGCCGCCGTCGATCACGACGATCTGATCGGCGAAGGCCACGGCTTGCAGGCATTCGGCCAGCCGCGCCGCCGCGTTTTTGGTGATGATGGCGACGCCGAGGGTGGTTTCTTGCATACCTGGAATGCGTGGAGAGGGGCGAACGTTGGAGCGAGTCGAGCAAGCGTGGCGCAAGTATACACAGCGCGACACAGCACGATACGCAGCGCGGCGCCCGCGGGCACGGGCCTTGGTGCTCGCGGCCCGACACCACGTCACGCTTCACGCCAGCCCCCATCAGGGCCAAAGCTGACCCGGCGCGAAGCCTCGCCACTGAAGCCAAGCCTCACCCCCCGATCCGCGCAATCGGGCCGATCCCTATCGGCGGCCGTCATCCTCAAGCGTTTACAATGCTTCTTTTTTGATATTCCGCGCGGCAGGCGTTCGGCCCAGCGCGCGGTTGCCGTTCCGCATTCCCAGAGGATTCCTTGAGCGCGAAGCCTACGTTGAGCAAACCCATCGGTTCAGGTGAGGCATCGTCGCCTGCCGTCGTCTTGCGGCGTTTGTGGCCGTATATCAAGCCGCTCATCTGGGTGCTGACCGGCGCGGTGGTCGCGATGGCCGTCAGCGCGGGCACCGACGCCGCGATTCCCGCGCTCCTCAAGCCGCTGCTGGACAAGGGCTTCGGCGCGCACGCCAACGACAATGCCAAGTGGCTCGTGCCGATCGCGGTGGTCGGCCTCGCGCTGATACGCGGCCTGTCCCAATACGCATCCGGCTATCTGCTCGCCTACGTGTCGAACAAGATCCTGCTCGAACTGCGCCTGAAGATGTTCGACCGGATGATTCACACCGGCGTCTCGTTCTTCCAGCGCGAAACCGCGAGCACGGTCATCAATGCGATCGTCTTCGAGGTCAATCAGATCCTCAACGTGCTGCTGAGCGTGCTCGTCACGCTGGTGCGCGATTCGCTGACGGTGCTCTTTCTGCTCGGCTATCTGTTCTATCTGAACTGGCGTCTGACGCTGATCGTCGCGGTGCTGCTGCCGGGCATCGGCTGGCTGGTGAGCAAGATCAACCGCCGCTTGCGGCGCCTGAACCGCGAGCATCAAATGCTCACCAACGAGCTGTCGTACATCGTCGAGGAGACGGTGGGCGGCTATAAGGTCGTCAAGGTGCACAACGGCGAGCAGTACGAGATCGACCGCTTCACGTCGATGAGCAAGCGCCTGCGCGGCTACGCGATGCGCATGACGGTCTCGGGCGGCCTCGCGCAACCGTTGACGCAGTTCCTCGCGTCGATAGCGCTTGCCGTCGTGATCACGATCGCGGTGGTGCAGTCGTCGTCGGACCAGACCACGGTCGGCGGCTTTGTCGCGTTCGTCACGTCGATGCTGCTGATCATCTCGCCGCTGAAGCATCTGATGGACGTGAACCAGCCGCTGCAACGCGGCATGACGGCGTGCGAGCTGATCTTCGGCCTGATCGACGAACCCTCGGAACCGGCCGGCGGCGGCAAGACGCTCGAACGCGCGCGCGGCGAGGTCGAATTCCGCGAGGTGTCGTTCAGCTACGGCAGCAATGCCACGCACAAGCGCCACACGCTCGACAAGGTGTCGTTCAAGGTCGCGCCGGGCGAGATGGTGGCGCTCGCGGGCCCGTCCGGCAGCGGCAAGACCACGCTGGTCAATCTGCTGCCGCGCTTTTTCGATCCGACCGGCGGCGAGATTCTGGTCGACGGCGTGGCGCTGCCGGAATACGGCCTGCACGCGCTGCGCAGCCAGATCGCGATGGTGAGCCAGGACGTCGTGCTGTTCAACGACACCGTCGCCAACAACGTCGCGTATGGCCAGACAGCCGATCCGGCAAAGGTCGAGGCGGCGTTGCGCGCGGCCAACCTGTGGGACACCGTCGAGGCGATGCCCAGCGGTATCGAGACGCTGGTCGGCGACAACGGCATGATGCTCTCGGGCGGTCAGCGGCAGCGCCTGGCGATCGCGCGCGCGATCTACAAGGACGCGCCGATCCTGATCCTCGACGAAGCCACCTCGGCGCTGGATTCCGAGTCCGAACGCCATGTGCAGGCGGCGCTGGAAACGCTGATGAAAGGGCGCACGACGCTCGTCATCGCGCACCGCTTGTCGACCATCGAGCGCGCCAACCGCATTCTGGTAATGGAGGCGGGGCGCATCGTCGAGAGCGGCAGTCATCGTGAACTGCTGGCAAAAGACGGGCTCTATGCGCATCTGCACCGCATCCAGTTCCAGCAGAACGCGGCGTGAGCGTGTCGGGCCACTATCGACCCGCGCGGCCGACATGCGGCGTGTCGCGGGATAAAGCCAGCCTCGCTTCGGGCTCGCGGCATTCAATCCACATTTCCCCGGCGCTCCTCGCGCGTTTCTTTGCATGATGAAAATCGGAGTGTCCAGTAATGCGCTGAAACACAGCGGCGGCCTCGAGCGGTATGCAATGGACCTGGTGCGGGGCTTTGCCGCTGCCGGCATCGAACTGGCGTTCTTTGCGCGCCGCTTCGACATGTCGTTGCCGGAGGCGCGCATGGTCGAGCCGCATCGTATCCGCGTGTCGTTTCTGCCGGGCAAGCTGCGCGAGCGCTGGTTTTCGTGGCGGCTGCGCCGGGCGCGCCGCGCGGCCGGCGTCGACGTGCTGATCGGCTGCAACCGCGTCGACTCATCCGAGATTGCGATTTGCGGCGGCACGCACCTCGGCTTTCTGCGCGCCACCGGACGTGCGCCAAAGCGCTCGGACCGCTGGCAGATCGCGCTGGAGCGGCGCCAGTACGAACGGGCGAGCGTGATCGTCGCGCACTCCCAGTTGATGCACGACGAGTTGCGCGAGCTGTATGGCGTGGATGAGCAGAAAATCCGCGTGCTGTACCCGCCGGTCGACGGCGCGCGCTTCGCCCCGATCGACGCGGCCCAACGCATGGCGCTGCGCCGCAGGTTCGGATTCGCCGACCATGAGATCGTGCTGCTCTTTCCGTCCAGCAGTCATGAGCGCAAGGGCTTGCCGCTGATCGAAGCCGCCTTGCGCGACACCGCCTTGCCGGTGGTGCTCGCGGTCGCGGGACGGCCGCCCGAGCACACCTCCGCGCGGGTGCGCTACATCGGCTACGTGAAAGATATCGAGGACGGCTACCGCGCCGCCGATTTCACGATTCTCGCGTCGAAATACGAGCCGTTCGGGCTGGTCGGTGTGGAGTCGGCCATGTGCGGGACGCCGGTGATTCTGCCGGCGAGCGTCGGGTGCTGCGATGCGATCGCGCCGCACGCCAAGTTCGTGTTCGCTGCGGGCGATGTCGCCGACTTGCGCGCGACGCTCGAGCGCGCGGTGCGAGGGCGGCTCACGATTCAGCAATCCCAACCGCGATGGCAGTCGGAACTGGCTCGCGACGCCGTGCTTTACGACACGAGCGTCGCCGGCCACGCCGACGCCTTGCTTGCTCTGGCAACGCATATCCGCGGCGCAAATTGACAGCGCATGCGCGCGGCGGCGCGGGCTTGGCGCGCACCCGTCATGGTCGCGCCAAGCCGCGCCGGTTCTACGTTCCAGCCATCGTGCATGATATAGTTTCGGGTTATAAAAGCATGGGTCTCAGCCCTGACCGACTACTCAATTGTCTTCACTGCGCTTCCAATGTCGGGGTGATTCGGCGGGTGCCGCAAGGCGCGCAGCGTCTGACTGCTCCGGTGGTGCCGTGTGCGGTTCGAAGGCATGGGAGCGGAAGTCAACGACAAGAATACCGTTGGAGATTCTTCATGGGGAACACGACCTCGAGTCGGCCGGCGCATAGCCCGTTTGCGGTCGGAACAAACGGAATAAACGGAATAAACGCGCCGGTCACGCGATGAGCCGACTATCCGGGCGTATTCGCATCTTCGGGCGTGCGCTTCCGCGCTTCGCGCTGAAACCGTGGCGTCGCAAGCCGGCTTCCGTGCAGCGTATTCTCGTTGCGCACCATCTCCTGCTCGGCGATACGTTGCTGCTAACACCGCTGCTTGCCAAGCTGCGCGTCCGCTATCCGAATGCCGAACTCGTTCTCGCCTGTCCGAAGGCGATCGTGCCGCTTTATGCGGGGCGCCCTTTCGGTGTGATCGCTTTGCCGTTCGACCCGCGCGACGTCGCGACGGTCAAGGGGATGCTCGATTCAGGACCGTACGACCTCGGCTTCGTGCTGGGGGACAATCGGCACAGCTGGCTTGCCATGGGCGCCGGTTGCCGCTGGATCGTCGCTCACGCCGGCGACGTGCCCGCGTGGAAAAACTGGCCGGTCGATGAGCCGGTCGCGTATCCGGCAACGCCGGCCGCGTGGGCCGATCTCGCGGCCGAACTGGTGGACGGGCCGCCGCCGGCGCGTTATCGGCCGTCCGATTGGCCCGCGCCCCGGCACGCGGCATTGCCCGATGCCGATCTGCTTACGCGGCCTTACGTCGTCCTGCATCCGGGCGCGAGCACCGCGGTGAAGCGCTGGCCCGACGCGCGCTGGCGCGAGCTTGCTGAGCGCATCGCGGCGCTCGGCTGCGTGCCGGTCTGGAGCGGCGGTCCCGGCGAGGCTGAATTGATCCGCGACATCGACCCCGATCCCGGTCATCCCAATCTCGCGGGACGGCTCGGCCTCGGCGAACTCTGGCATCTGTTCGCCGGGGCGAAAGCGGTCGTGTGTCCCGACACCGGCGTCGCGCATCTAGGCCGCCTGGTCGGCGTGCCGACCGTTGCGCTGTTCGGTCCCGGCAACGCCCGGATTCACGGCGCGGGCGATTACTGGAGCGAAGTGCCGTTCCAGCCGGTTACGATTGCGGAGATGCCATGCCGCGATCAGCCGTTTATCTTTCGGCGCGAGATTGCATGGGTTCGGCGGTGCGACCGCGATTCGACCACCTGCGTCGCATGGAACGGCGACCACGCGGACTGCATGGGCCGCATTTCGGTCGAATCGGTGTACCGCGCATTACACAATGTTTTGATGGGAGCTTAATGACTAACACGTTCGCGCGCGTCGAGCGCGTTTTGTGGATTGCGTGTCCGGTCATCCTGTTCGCGGTGATGTTCGGCCATATGACGGCTATCGTGTTCAACGCACTCGCCCTGCTGGCGCTCGGTACGCTCGCGGCGGCGTGCTCGTCCGAGCGTCCGCCCATGTGGCGTTGGCCGCTGTTCCTGCCGATCGCCGGCTGGGCGTCATGGGGGCTTGCGTCCGTCGCGTGGTCCGCTTATCCGGCGGTCAGCATCCACGCATGGTGCGATGAAGTGCTCTATCCGCTGGTGTCGTTCTGGGGTTTCTGGCTACTCGGCACGAAGACCCCGCACGTCAACCGCTTCGTTCTGATCAACTGGATCGCATGCGTGCTGCTCGTCGGGATCAGCGCGGTCTACTGGGGGCATTTGCAGCCGCCCACGCCGAGTACGTTTCCGCTGCATTTTTATAATCGCGTCGGTCACACCAGCACGCTCGCGGTGTTCGCGATCGCCTTGTTCTGCGGTGTCCTGTTGCGTCCGCGGTGGTGGCCCGTGGGGGTGGCCGGTCTCGTGTTTTGCCTGTTCATCGGACTCGCCACGCTCAATCGCTTCTTCTGGCCGGCCGCGGCGGCCACGCTGCTGGTGGCGCTGTTTCCGCTGTATCGGCGGCATATCGTGCTTGCGCTGCTTGCGTTCGTGGTGGTCGGGGTGGCGACCGTCGGCACGCTCGAGTACAGCGCGCGGCTGCGTTTGAGCGACGCGCAGGGCGCGGCGGCCACACGCGATATCGCCATCGAGGGCCATCAGGTTCCGCTTCCCCAGGCGTTTTCGAGTATCGGCGACACGGTCTCTGCCGATACGCGCCCGAAGCTGTGGGCGTTCTACATCTCGGAAGCGAAGCGTCACAAGTGGATCGGCGTCGGCTTCGGCAAACCGTTGCCGGGCATGGTGTACCGCAACGAGATGCCGCAGAACCTGCTGGCGATCGAACCGCAGGCCCTCACGCATGCCCATAACCTGTTCATGAACACCTGGCTGCAGACGGGCGTGGTGGGCGTCGTCCTCGAGACGGTGTTGCTGCTGTGGCTCGTGGGCGCGTTCTGGCGCACGCGAGGCGGCGACCCCTGGTTGTGCGCGGCCGGCATCGCGCTGGTGGCCGGCATGATCGCGAAGAACACGACCGACGACTTCATGTGGCAAACCACCATGCTGGCGTTCTGGTCGTTCGCCGGTCTGTTGCTGGGCAGCGCGCAGCGGCGCGGCGGCCAGGGCACCGCGGCGGGGCCCGCGTCGCGCGACGTATTTCGCGGGGCGTCCCGATAGCGGCCGGGCGCGCGACCCGGTTCATCACCGTTGAATTCATCCGGTCAGGATGCGGGGCACAGCATGAAATACGAGAGTGAAGACGATGGCCCGGATCAGATCGATCCGCCGCGCCGCATCCTGTTTCACATCAACGACTTCGGCAAGGGCGGCACGGAGACATCCTTGCTCGCCTGGCTCAAGGTGCTCGACCGCCGGCTCTTTGCGCCGAGCCTGTCGGTCACCTATCCGACCGAGGAACTGGCGTTCTGGCGCGCGCAAGCCATTCCCGACGACGTGCCTGTTCACGTGCTGGCGTCGTCGCGCTGGATGTACGCGTTGCACGGCGCCCAGCGCCAACGGAAACTGAGCGTGCCGCTCAAGCTGTTGCACAAGGCGCTGACCTATTGTCTGATCCGGCCGCTCACCGCGAACCGCTTTCGCCGCCTGGCGGGCGGCCATGAGATGGTCTGCGACTTCGACTTTTCGTTGCGGCATCTTGCGGGCAAGTACGGCGTGCCGTGGTTCGGCGTCAGTCATTTCAGTCTTGCCACGCGTCTTGGCGGCAAGAGCAGGCGCTATGTCGCTCGCCGTGTCAGACACTATGCGCGCTACGACGCGATTGCGGTTCTCACGCCCGACATGTTGCGCGAGGCGCGCGACCTGTTCGCCGGCCAGCCTTCGCATGTGGCGGAACTCCCCAATGTGATCGACGTGGAATCGCTGCGGCTGAAGGCGCGTCCGTCGATCGAGCGGCCGGCGGAGTCGTTCATCGTCTCGGTGGCCCGGCTCGACGAAGGGCAAAAAGACCACAAGACCCTGCTGCGCGCGTTCGCGCAGCATCGCGCCAAGCGGCTGCGGCCGGTCGACCTCGTGCTGATCGGCGAGGGCCGCGACCGCGACGCGCTGGAGGAACTCGCGGGAGAACTCGGCATACGCGAGTCGGTGCACTTTCTGGGTTTCCGCGCGAATCCGTTTCCCTATATCCGCGCGGCGGAAATGCTGATCCTGAGCAGCCGCTACGAGGGCTTCGGCATGGTGCTGGGCGAGGCGATGGCGCTCGGCACGCCGGTGATTTCGACCGATTGCCCGACCGGTCCGCGCGACCTGCTCGAAGGGGGCAAGGCCGGCTTGCTGGTGCCGCCGGGCGACGTGGACGCACTGGCTCGCGCGATCGAGCGCCTGCAAACGGATACCGAATTGCGTCAAACGCTGGTGCGTCGCGCACACAGGAAAGTGGCGACCTTCGCGCCCGAGAGCGCGAACCAGCGCATGCTGACGCTGGCGCGGCGGATTTCCCCTCGCAGCCGGCCGCCCGTGCCGGCTGCCGCCGACTGAACGCCTTCCGGTTCCGCGACGGGCGGCGCGTTCGCCCGCTACACGCCGCCGGTCACCAGCGAGAGCACCGACAGGTCCGGGTGCGTGCCGTCGACGATGCTGCGCCCCGCATGCACGGCTTCGTAGCACGCGTCCTCGATGCTGGCGAACGACTCTTCGCCGTCGGCATGAAACGGCACCGCGTGACCCGGAATCGCCGGGTCCGCGCCGGGGTGGCACACATAGCCGATGTAGGTGAAGCGGCCGTCATCGGGTTGCTTCGGCCGGGGCGATACGTGGATTTCGAACCCTTCGTACTCGACCATCTGCCAGGTGGCTGGGTTATCGGACATGGCTTATCTCCGTGCGAGCCGTGCGGATGACGTGTGCGCTGCTAGCGCGTGGCCGATGGACATCATCGTCGGTCCGTCACGGTGCTGGCGATCGATTTCCGCGGCACGCCTGTCAAAAAGTCTAGGCGATTTCAGCGCGAAGCGCGCCCCAGGTCCGATGCGGCGAAACCACTATGGCTTGATCGCGCCCAGTTGCTTTAGCAGCGTCAGGTTGTCCTCGAGGTGCCAGTTCTCGACGATGCGGCCGTCTTTCACGCGATAGAGGTCGAAAGCCTGGAAGTCGATGGTTTCGCCGTGGCCTTCGAGGTTCTGGAACCGGCCGGCGAAGTGTCCGCGAAAATGCAGATGAACCGACGCGCGGTCGCCGGCCACCACGAGGTCGTCGATGTCGGCACGCAGGTCGGGCACGGCCGCGCGAAATCCCTTCGACGCCTGCAACGGGCCTTCGGGACCTTGCGGCCGTCCATCAGGCAAGGTGCGGTCGACGAACGCGGGCGACAGCGCGAGCTTCGCATAGGCCTCGTCGCCGGTGTTCCAGAACGCGGCGTAGCGGCGCGCGGCCAGCGCGACCGCGGCGCTCTTTTCCGAAGCGGCATGCATCGCGAGATGGCGTGGGGCGGGCAGTGCGTTGTCGCTCGCGGCGTGGGCGTTCATCGCGCCGGCGAGGCTTGCACCGATCAGCGCGAGATAGGCGAACCGGGTGGAGAGGAGAGGGGGCATGGCGTATTCCAGAGAAGTGGGTTGGGACGACGCGCATTCTCTGGTGAACGGCAAGGTTTGATAATCGGGCTGGTGTTTGAAGGATTTTCGGGTTTGGTTTGAAAATGGCTCGCGTTGCTCGGCATGTGCCTCGCCACGATCCCGCACGCGATGTTCTACGGCGCGATCGCCGGCATCCTCGCGCGCGTTTCCCGCCAACGTGCGCTATACCGGGTTGTCGCTCGCTTATCAGATGTGTTCGCTGCTCGTCGGCGGCGCAACGCCGCCGTGCGCGCAATGGTTGCTGAGCACGACCGGCAGCATCGTCGGCGTGGCCGTGTCGTCCGCGCTGTATGCGGCCATTTCGCTGGTGGCCACGCTGATGCTGCTCAACCGCACGGGATTCAGGGCCGACGAACCGTCGACGGCCGAGCGCGCGGATGCCGGCGAGAGGGGGGCTAACGGCGATGCCAACGCGGGACCGCGGGACGCGGCCGCAACAACGACGCGAATGGCAACCTGAAGCGCACCCGCGACGACGGCCAGCCGACTCATCGCCCGCCACACCCCATCGACGCCGCCCCGCCCGCCGTCATATAAAATGGCCCGCCTTGCCCATAAACAACCCCGCCCATGTGGTTCAAAAACCTTCAGTTGCACCGTCTTCCCGCTCCGTGGTCCGTCACCCCCGCACAAATGGAGAAATGGCTCGCGCCGCACGCGTTCGCACCCGGCAACAGCGTCGAAATGCAAAGCCACGGCTGGGCCTCGCCGCGCGATAACGAATCGCTGGTGTACTCGCTCAATGGCCAGATGCTGCTGACGTTTCGCACCGAAAAGAAACTGCTGCCTGCCTCGGTCGTCACGCAGGTGACCAAGGCGCGCGCCGCCGATCTCGAAGAGCAGCAAGGCTTCAAACCCGGCCGCAAGCAGATGCGCGAACTCAAGGAGCAGGTCACGGACGAACTGCTGCCGCGCGCCTTCAGCATTCGCCGCGACACGCGCGTGTGGATCGACACGAAAAACGGCTGGCTCGTGATCGACGCGGCCTCGCAAGCCGTCGCCGACGAAGTGCGCGGCCTGCTCGTCAAATCGATCGATCAGTTGCCGCTCGGCACGGTGCGCGTCACGCAATCGCCGGTCGCGGCGATGACCGGGTGGCTCGTCGCCGGCGAAGGTCCCGCGGGCTTCACGCTCGACCAGGACACCGAGTTGCGCTCGCCCGCCGAGGGCAACGCGACCGTGCGTTACGTGGGACACGCTCTCGACGCCGAGGATATGCGCCGTCATATCGAAGCCGGCAAGCAATGCATGCGGCTCGCGATGACGTGGAACGACCGCGTGTCGTTCGTGCTGACGCCGTCGCTCACGATCAAGCGCATCGCGCCGCTCGACGTGCTGAAGGAAGCGGGCGACCCCACCGCGCAGAACGACGACGAGCGCTTCGATTCCGACCTCACGCTGATGACCGCCGAACTCGACCGCATGCTCGGTGATCTGCTCGACGCGTTGGGCGGCGAACAGGGCGAGGCGATGCCGCAAGCCGCGGCGGCCTGAGCCGCGACTGTCCTCGACGCGCCGGTGCGTTGAGCGACGTTATCGTGAATGTGTGAAGATTGCGGTCGGGACAACGCGTTGGCCGAGGAGGCTTTGCGATGGTTCGTCTGGTCATGATTCTGCTCGGCGTCGATTATCTGCGCACGCGCTGGCGCTCGTTGCAGCGCATCGGCTGCATGAGCCTGCTGCTCGGCATGGTGGTGTTCATCGACGCGCTCGACGGCGCGCTCTATTTCCCCATCATGCCGTTTGCATTTTTACTGCTGCTCGAAGGGCTCGCCACGCTGGCGGTCGCCTGGACGGGCATGGGCGGGCAACGCACGCTGCGCTACGTGAAGGGACTCGCGTTCTGCTTCGCGGCGGCGCTGATACTCGCCGGCCATCATCACGGCCACTTCATTCTGTCGATGATCTTCGGCACGCTGTTTCTCGCCGACGGACTGCTGCAAATCGTCTCCGCGAGAGTGGTGCGTTACCGCACGTGGAAGCTCGCGGTGATCGGCGGCGGCGTCGAAATCGCGCTGGCGATTTTCTTCTATCAGCCGTATCCGACTCACTATGTCGGCACCGTGCCGTACTGCCTCGGGCTCGGCCTGATGTTCGGCGGCTGGAATCTGCTCTTGCTGAGCACGCGCGTGCGGCGTCTCGCGTCGAACCCGGCGGTGGCGTCCGGTGATGCCGAAGCCGATGCCGCGAGTTCCGCGGCAGGCGCGGCGGCTCCCGGCCGGCTGGCCGCAGTCGAATGGGACGGTCCGCCCGCCGCCGACGAAGCCGCGCTGACCGTGCACGTATGGACGCCGGTGGGTTCGGCGAAAGGCGAGGCGCGGCGGCAGCCGATCGTCGATCGCTATATCGCGGCCGTGGATCGCAACGGCGTGATTTCGACCGGACACGCGGCGCTCGAATCGCCCGAGGGTATCTATATCAGCCTGTATCCGGGCGTCGAAATCGATCGTTCGCCCGACGACTTCGCGCGGCTGTTGCGCGCCACGCGCGAGAACGACGTGCCCGGCGTATTCCAGCCCGATTACCGCACGGAAGCGAAGGCGTGGTGTCCGTCGACGGTTCAGGTGCGCATCCGCAATTACGATCCCGCGCGCCTGCGCCGCTTCTGGGACAGCTATCGGCAGGACACGACCTACAACCTCACGTATCGCAATTGTTCGAGCAGCGTGTCGCGTGCGCTCGAGGCGGCGATCGAGGGCGCGTCGGCGCGCGTGTGGGGTGGCCTCGGCGGCTGGCGGCCGTTTTTGCGCGTGGTCACGACGCCGGAATTGTGGGTGGCCGCGCAATTGCGCAAACGCGCCGCGACGATGGCATGGACGCCCGGCCTCACGCTCGACTACGCCCGCGCGCTCAGCATGCTTGCGGACCCGCGGCCATCGGGCTGGACCAGAATTGCGCGCCTCGCGGTGCGCAGAATGGTTCGCTCGCGCCAGCAATGGCGCGCGGAAGCCCGCCATGCCCAGGCGGGCCAGCAAGGCGCGGACGATGCCGCGGCAGGCGCGCTGCGCGAATGACGCACGCTGGCGCCTTCCGGCGTTCGTGGCAGCACGCGTGACGTGCCCCAACTTCGGCGTCACTGTAAAAACGGCAATCGCATCAACACGTTGCGGATTTTGTCGGACAGTTATGCACAGATTTGTTCCCAGTTTCTGTTGATAACTTCCACACGCGCGACGTCACCGCCAAATGAATGATCTGAGCCAATATGGCGGGTGTATGCTGAAAGCGGAAGCCTCTCGTTGAGAGCACGTTTCAACTGGAAGAGGACGCCGCAATGAAATTGCACGTTGGCTACGAGCTGGTCTATGGTTGCGAGCAACCCACGCCGATGATGTTGATGTTGAACACGCACTACTCGCATGCGCACGAGGTGCTGAGCCCGGACGTGCTGACGGTCCATCCTCCCGTGCCGATCACGCAGTATCGGGACGGCTTCGGCAATCTATGCAGCCGGCTGGTGGCGCCGCCGGGCACGATAGCGCTCTCCACGAGCGCGGTGCTCGAAGTCTCGTCGGTGCCCGAGACGCGGCCGCCATTTACGCATCAGCATCCGGTCGAAGCACTCCCTGACGATACGCTGGTGTTTCTGCTGGGCAGCCGCTACTGCGAGACCGACCTGTTGTCCGAATTCGCATGGCAGACGTTCGGCAAGTTGCCGCTCGGCCGTGAGCGCGTGGATGCGATCTGCGATTACACGCACAACCATATCGTGTTCGGCTACGACTTCGCGCGGCCCACCAAGACAGCATGGCAGGCCTGGCAGGAAAGAAAGGGCGTGTGTCGCGACTTCGCGCATCTGGCGGTCACGCTATGCCGGGCGATGAACATACCGGCGCGGTATTGCACCGGCTATATCAGCGATGTCAACCTGCCGCCGCCTTATGCGCCGATGGATTTCGCCGCGTGGTTCGAGGCGTATATCGGCGGATGCTGGCAGACGTTCGACCCGCGCAACAACGCACCACGCACGGGGCGGGTCTTGATGGCGCGCGGGCGCGATGCCGCCGACGTCGCCATTAGCAATGCGTTCGGGCCGACGCAACTGGTGAAGTTTGCCGTCGTCTGCGAGGCGATCTAGCTGCGTTGCGAGCGGGTAGGGAAGTGAAGCGCCCGGCTTTCGAATAAATCGAACGCGCGCTATTCGCCGAGCACCAACGCGCGTTTGCGCCGAAGCAACGCCGAGCCGACCGAAACCGTCGCGCCGATGCCGCCCATCGCCACCGCGAGCGCCACGATCAGCGGACCGGTTTGCGTGCGCGCCGAGAACACGCCCACCAGCAGACCGGCAAGCGGCTGCGTCATGTTGTTCAGCAGGATGATCACGCCGGTGGTCTTGCCGTAGTCCTGCGGCGGAATGATTTTCTGCCGCGCGCTGCGAATGTAGACGTTGAACATCTTGTCGAAGCCGACGATCAGCAAGAAGCCGAGCGCATAGCCCCACGGCGCCGCGCTCGCGCCGGCGATCATGCCGCCTGCGCAGATCGAGACGAACGCGACCCGGCCCAACATCTCGGCCCGCCACGCGTTGCGCGCGATCGCCAGGAGAATCACCACGGTGGCGACGGCGCCGGCCGTTTGCAGCCCGGCATAGTAGCGGTCCGATTGCGCGTGAAAGCCGGTGACCATCGCCGCCGAGGTGGCGAGCGTGACGCCGATCACCAGATTTTCGGCGGCGGCGAGCAGCACGATTTTTTTCAGGCCGGGCAGGACCAACACGTGGCGCAGCGCGATGCGTAGCGGCAGCGTCCAGTGGCCCGGCGCGGCGGAAGGCGGGGCGTCGGCGCGAAAGCCGCTCATGTGTTGCCACAGTAGCAGCGCGCCGTCGGCGAGCAGGAACAGCACGCCCGTTGCGGCGACCACCCATTCCCAGCGCCACAGGCCGAGCAGCAGCGCGGCCAGCATCGGGCCGAGCACGAAACCCAATTGATCGGCCAACTGCGAATAGGCGAGCACACGCTGAAACTGCTGCGTGCTGAAGATCCGCGGCAACATCACTTCGCGCGCGACGAGGCCCTGGCTCGTCAACACGCCGCATAAAGCCGATAGCGCGATCAGCCAGCCGATGCCGCCAAACAGCGCATAGGCCAGCACGCCGCCGAAACACACCAGCGCCCGTATGGTCTGACTGACCCGCATCAGCCTGAGCGGCGAGATGCGGTCGCATAAAGCGCCGAAGAAGGGAAACACCAGGTAGCGCGGCAGCGTTTCGATAAAGAACGCGAGGCCCGACCACGAGACCTGGTGCGTCGTTTGAAATACGACGAGCGGCACGAGAAACAGCAGGATCTGATCGGCGAGGCGCGCGACGAACAGCGAGTAGAAGAAAGCCTGATGGTTGACGCGCACCGTTCATATCCCGCCGTTCATGGGTCGAGACCGATCGTATCAAACATCGCGGTCTCGTGGCCGGCCGCCCTGATGGCGCTTCATGACGGTCCGGCCTTCACGGCCGTTTCGCAACGGCGCATCAGCCTCCGCGATAAGCCTCTTCGAGCGTCGCGATGTCCAGCTTGATCATTGTCATCATGGCCTGCATCACGCGATTCGCTTTCGCCCTGTCCGGATCTTGCAGCATGCGGAGGAGGGCGTCAGGCGCGATCTGCCACGAGACGCCGAACTTGTCCCGAAGCCAGCCGCATTGCCAGGGCGCGCCGCCCTCGCCGAGTTTCGCCCAGTAGTGGTCGACCTCCTGTTGCGAGCCGCAGTGCACGAACAGCGAAATGGCCGGCGTGAACGGGTAATCCGGGCCGCCGTTCATCGCCATGAACTCCTGGCCGTCGATCTCGAACGTCACGGCCAGCACGCCGCCCTCCGGGCCGGGGCCGGCTTCCGTGTAGTGCAGGGTGGTGGCGATGCGGGAATTGGAAAACACCGAGGTATAGAAGCGCGCGACTTCTTCCGCATTGCCGTCGCACCACAGGCACGGCGCAATCTTTTGCATGACGAGTCTCCTGTTTATGGATGGCGCGTGCGGTTCACGGCTGACCGCACTGCATGTCGCGCATGCCGGCCTGAATCTCTTCCATGCTCAGATCGCGCTTGTGCGTGGCCAGCGACCAGCTATGGCCGAACGGGTCTTTCACCTGACCGTAGCGGTCGCCCCAGAACATGTCGGTCACGGGCAGGGTCACCGTGGCGCCGGCTTCGACCGCCTGCCTGAAGCTGGCGTCGACATCCTCCACATAGTGATGAATCGTGACCGGCGTGCCTTTCAGTGAATTCGGACCGAACGTTTGATGCTCCGGCCATTCGTCGGTCAGCATCAGCATGGAGTCGCCGATCTTCAGGCACGCGTGCATGACCCGGCCGTCCGGCGCGGGCAGGCGGAACTGTTCGACGGCATTGAAGGCTTTCACGTAGAACGCGATGGCGTTCGCGGCATTCGCGCAGACCAGATAGGGCGTGAGCGAATGCATGCCTTCGGGGATCGGTTTGACAGCGGGGCTGGACATGACGGCGACTCCTTGAAGTAACAGGTTCGTGAGGTGAAAGACCGGCTGCGCGAGCCAGGTCTTCAACGTTACGACGAGCACCGCGCCGTTGAATCGACACTCCGGGAAAAATATTTTTGAGTACGGGTGTGCGGTTCCGTGTGTCTCCGTCTGCTGCGGACGCAGCGCCTGGCTGGCCGCATGCATGGTCCAGGACCGGCGAGGCGTTCAGCCGGCAGGATTGTCGTCGTCAGGCGGCGTTGCCACGCCGCCGTCCGGCGCACCGAGGATGCTGATCTGGAAAATCGGCGTCGCCGCGAGCGATTGCAGCGCGGCGTCCTCGGGGATGTGTTCCAGCAGCGGCAGGATCACCGAGCCGCCGATCACCGCGCGCCGGCTGTTGTCGGCGGGCCGCAGCCCCCACACGTCCTGATAGACCACCGGCACCGCGACGCCGTTGCGGGTCGTGTTGCCGAGATAAAGCATCACGTGGCCGCCGATGTAGATCAGCGTGCGCATCGGTTCGCCGTACCCGGCCAGATAATCGAGCCGCTGCGCGGGCGTGGACGCCGATAGATCGGTCATGCGCCCGGCGCTCATCTGCGTCGACGAATGGCGCGGCAGCCATACGCCGAAGGTCGCGAAGATGCTTTGCAATTCCGACGAGCAGTCGTTGTAGAGCCCGCTGTTGCCCCAGCCGTAAGGCCGGCCGATCAGCGCTTTGAGCAGCGTCGCCAGATGACGCGGGGTGGCGGCGAGCGGCATTGGAGCGATTTGCGCGTCGCTGAGTTCGGCGCTGCGAATGAGCGCGTGGCCGTCCGCATCGCGGGCAGGCACGAGGACTTTGCGGGCGATGGGGGCGTCGGGGCTGGTTGCCTTGCCGGCTCGCGGATCGGCGGGCGCGATTGGTGCGAGCGGCAGCAGCGTGCCCGCCGGCGCATCGAAGCGGAATACGCCGCGGCTGTCACGCACCGGCGCCGACGCCACCGTCACCGCGCCCAGCGACTTTGCCGCGGCGGCGCGCCAGCTGTCGACGAAGCGCTCGTCGGCCATGCCGAGCCCGTCGCTGCGCACCCAGCCTTGCACGTCGGGCGTTTGCACGTAGCGCCATGCGCCGTCGGCGCTGCCGCCCAATACGTACAGCGGCGTGCCCGGCCGCACGGCCGAGATTTGCAGATTGTCGAACGGATAGCCTTCGCCGGCCAGACGGTGGTCGTAGAACGACGGGTCCGTCGTCGGCAACTCGCGCACCATCAGGTTGCTCGTGGCGATCGCGCGGCGCTCGGGCTGGTAGACGGGTTCCTGCGTGAACTGCCCGACGTCCATGTTTTGCGCGATGGCGTCGATCCACGCCTTGTCGTGCGGCCGGAAATTTTCGCCGTAGCCGACGGCCGCGCCGCGCTTGCCGGTGTTGTCGAACTTGGCGATGCGGCGCTCTTGCAACGCGGCGATGTCCGCCCCTTGCTGGCGATACACGCGCATCGTCACGTAAGCGGAATTCCACGGCGAGGGCGCGCTCGTGCCGGTGCCGAAGTAGCGCGCGTGGAGCGCCTTGAAGTGCGCCCGCTGTTCGGCGGGGCTCAGGAACGGCCGGTCGTAGCTCGGGCTATCCGGCTCCAGCCAGTGGTCGACGTTCTGGTCGTAATTGGCGATCGGGTAGAGCGCGACGGTGTCGAGCGGCGCATGCGCGTCGCGCGGCGACGAGGGGTTGCTGCAGGCGGCGATCGTCGCCAGAGCGGTGAAGGCGGTGCACAGCGCGGCGGCGCGGCAGGCGCTCGGCAACGCGGCGGCAAGGCGGGAAAAAACGGCGACAGGCATAGGGTTCGGCGTGGAAGGTCCAGGGCACGATGATACGGTGTCGCGCGGCGCGGCGGGGTGGTCGATGCGGATCGAAACGGGCCGGGGCTGACTGCTGACTGGCGTTGACTGAGTTGATAGCGCGCCTCGCACGATCCCGCCACGCGCGGCGAGTGGTCCGCTACACTCGCCTTGCTTGTTCAACCCTTTGCCTCGAAACGCGTTTTGCGAGGCTGCTTCAACCAGGTATCCACGAAACCAGGAGAACGGCATGCAAACCAGCGCCCGCAATCAATTCGCCGGCGAAGTGACCGCAGTCAAACGCGGCGCGGTGAACGACGAAGTCACGCTGCGTACCGACGACGGTCTCGAGATCGTCTCGATCGTCACACACGGTAGCGCCACATCGCTTGAGCTTGCGCCAGGAAAGAAGGCGTTCGCGCTGGTCAAGGCATCGTCGGTGATCGTGATGGTCGACGTGGAGAAGCACCAGGTGTCGGCGCGCAATTGCATCGCCGGCACGGTGTCCGCGGTGACGAAGGGCGCGGTGAATTCCGAAGTGACGATCAGCGCGGGCGGGACGAGCGGCGCAAGCATCGCGGCGATCATTACCAACGAAAGCGTGGAACGCCTGGGTCTCGCGAGCGGTCAGTCGGCAACGGCGATTTTCAAGGCATCGAGCGTGATTCTCGGTGTCGAATGAGGATCGGCACCCGTGCTGAACGAAATGGCCGCTTGATTTAAACTGCACGGCCTTGCTGTTCCTCTTTTCGCTTTCATCACGGACGTCGCCATGTTCGAAGTCTCCTCCACCACGCATCTGCCCAAGGCCGCGCAATACGAAGAACTGGTCGGGCAGGCGCGCGCACTGCTCGCCGGCGAAACCGACTGGATCGCCAACGCCGCGAATTTTTCCGCGTTCGTGTTCCATTCGCTGAGCGATCTGAACTGGGCCGGCTTCTACTTTCACGACGGCCGGGAACTGGTGGTCGGCCCGTTCCAGGGCAAGCCGGCCTGCGTGCGCATCGCGCTCGGCAAGGGCGTCTGCGGCACGGCTGCGCAAACCCGGCAGACGCAAGTGGTGCGCGACGTGCACGCGTTTCCGGGGCACATTGCGTGCGATTCGGCATCGCAGTCGGAAATCGTCGTGCCGCTCGTCGCGCCCGACGGCACGCTGATCGGCGTATGGGATGTGGATAGTCCGGTCGTCGCGCGTTTCGACGAAGAAGATGCGAAGGGGATGGAGGCGTTGTGCGCGGTATTTATCGAGGCGGCGTTGCCGCGGGGGTAGCGGCTTGTTGGCCCTCGCGTCCCGGCACGGGCCGACGACGTCCGTCGATACGGGCTTTCGCGTACTCGATAGCGAACTGACAGGCCGCCTTCTCGGACGCAAAGTACCCCAGAATGCCGAACGTCTCCCGCTTGCCGTTTCGATGCGTCACCACGGCCATCGCCGCATAGCCCGGTATCGAAATGGGCGCCAGCGGCATGATGGTCGATGTCTTGTATTGAACTCGATCGGCGTGCATGGCACATCCCTCCTCGTCGTTGCCTGGCAATCGGTTTGAGCGAACCGATCTAATACGGACTGTCGTCGGTGAGTTCGTCGAGTTCCAATAGCAGGCCGTCCACTGCGCGAAGCTGAGCTTGCGTGAGGTGGTCGTAATCGAGGAGCGCGTTGAGCCGCTGTCGCCAGTAATGGGTTGAGAGATGAGGATCACCCAGCTCACCATACGACGACAGCCGCATCACGCGACTGATATGCGCAATATCCTGGTCGATAAGGATATTCATATATCTCCCGTGTCATTCCTCGTGTTCGGCCGAAGGCTCTATTTATTTGCGTCTAACGAATAGACTAGGTTAATTTTCCGCGAACTGCCAACGTCAAATTGTCGATTGATCATCGCCTAAAATGTAAGCATGGTCGCAACCTGATAAAAGGAGGCCGCCATGTCGGATTCAATGTTGGCGATTTTGTTGGGGATTATCGTCGTTGCATGTGGCGCTGCGATTTGGGCCGCATCCAGCAATGAGGAGCGGCTAAGTCAGTGGTTCAGGGAGCACCATCTTCGTGATTTGATGAAACATCGACACTGATCCGGTTCGCAGAACAATTAAGCCCCGCTGAGCGGGGCTTAAAAAGCGGCGCGCGGACGGTTGGCCGCGACCTTTTATGCCAAACTGTTAGGCGTTTGTTACGCCCTGTTGTCAATCGCCAGGGCGACCCGAATGCCAATTGCATGCGCTTTCGAACGGAATAAAAGGACTGCGGCAATTACATCGCTGATCGAGAATCCGGTGGCCACCCTTGGCGCATTCCAGGCCGGTCGATCATGCGTGGCGGTTCACATCAACACGATGTCGTACTGCTCCTGGCTCAAATTCGACTCCACCTGCAACGACACCGTCTTGCCGATGAAATCCATCAGCATCGCCAGATGCTGCGACTCTTCCTCGAGAAACAGATCGATCACCTGCTGCGACGCCACCACGCGAAACTCGCGCGGATTGAACTGCCGCGATTCGCGCAGGATCTCGCGCAGCACGTCATAGCACACGGTGCGCGGCGTCTTGACTTGCCCCTTGCCCTGGCACACGGGGCAAGGCTCGCACAGCACATGCGCGAGCGATTCGCGCGTTCGCTTGCGGGTCATCTCCACCAGCCCGAGCTGCGAAAAACCATTCACGGTCACGCGCGTGCGATCGCGCGACAACGCCTTCTTCAATTCGCCCAGCACCTGGTCGCGATGCTCGACGTTTTCCATATCGATGAAGTCGATGATGATCACGCCGCCGAGGTTACGCAGCCGCAATTGCCGCGCAATGGTGTGCGCGGCTTCGAGATTGGTCTTGAAGATCGTGTCGTCGAAGTTGCGCGCGCCGACGTAGCCGCCGGTGTTCACGTCGATGGTGGTCATCGCTTCGGTCTGGTCGATCACGAGATAGCCGCCCGATTTCAGCTCCACCCGGCGCGACAGCGCGCGCTGAATTTCCGCCTCGATGTTGTACAGATCGAAGAGCGGTCGCTCGCCGGTGTAGTGATGCAGCTTCGACGACACCGCCGGCGTGAATTCCGCGGCGAAGTCGGCGAGCATTTGATACGTCTCGCGCGAGTCGACCTGAATGCGCGACGTTTCGTCGTTGACGAAATCGCGCAGCACGCGTTGCGCGAGATTCAGATCCTGATACAGCAGGCTGGTGGGCGGCATGCGCTGGCCTTGCGAGATGATCGTCGCCCACGTCTTGCGCAGATACGCGACGTCGCCGGCGAGTTCCTCGCTGCTTGCATCTTCGGCGATCGTGCGCACGATGTAGCCGCCTTTTTCATCGGCGGGCAGCACTGCGGTCAAGCGCGCGCGCACCGCTTCGCGTTCGGCCTCGCTTTCGATCTTCTGCGAGATGCCGATGTGCGGTTCCTGCGGCAGATACACCAGCGTGCGCCCGGCAATGCTCACTTGCGTGGAGAGCCGCGCACCCTTGGTGCCGATCGGGTCCTTGACGACCTGCACCATCAGCGTTTGCCCTTCGAACACGATCTTCTCGATCGGCTGATGCGGCGCCTGATGCTGCGGTTCGCCGGCAATGCGCGGATGCCAGATATCGGCTACGTGCAAAAACGCGGCGCGTTCGAGACCGATGTCGATGAAAGCCGATTGCATGCCCGGCAATACACGCACGACCTTGCCCAGATAGACGTTGCCGACGCGCCCGCGCGACAGCGTTCGCTCGACGTGAAGTTCCTGGACGGCGCCTTGCTGAACGAGCGCGACGCGCGTTTCCTGCGGCGTGACATTGATCAGGATTTCTTCATTCATGGTGTTGTTTTAGAAGTCGATGCGCGCTGCGCGCAGGAGCGCAGCGGTTTCAAAAAGCGGCAAACCCATGATACCTGAATAGGACCCGTCGATATGCTCGATGAACTCGGCGGCGCGTCCCTGCACGCCGTAGGCGCCCGCCTTGCCGAGCGGCTCGCCGCTCGCCGCATAGCGACGGATCGCGTCTGCGTGCATTGCAGCAAAACGCACCTTCGACACCGATAGCGCGGCGGGCAGCAGCGCGCCTTGCGCGTCCACCACGGCAACGGCCGTCAGCACTTCGTGAGCGCGTCCGGCGAGGCGCGCAAGCATCGTGACGGCGTCGTCCGCGTCGACCGGCTTGCCGAGAATCGCGTCGTCGATCGTGACGGTTGTATCCGCAACCAGGATCGGCCGTGCGGCATGTCCTCCCGCCACGAGGCGCGCCCGGGCCGCGTGCGCCTTGGCGACGCACACGCGCTGCACGTAATCGCGCGCGTGCTCGCCGGGCAGTTCCACTTCGAGCGCCTCGGCATCTTCATCGGGACGCGGCAGCAGCAATTCGAAGCGCACCCCGAGTTGTTGCAGCAACTCCTGGCGGCGCGGACTTTGGGAGGCGAGATAAACGAACGGATGCAGCGAGTCGGCGGGCATGGGCATGAACAGGTCTCGATGAAACGGATGGCGTCAAGCTGCGAGTGAGCGCGTTGCTCGCGGCGTCGCGCGAGCCTTGCTCGCAATCCGACGCGCGGACACACGCGCGCTCAGCGAGGCGTGCGCGCTTGCCTGCTTACCCGCGTGCGTAATCGCACGGCTTGATGCAGGGATAAGCATTTGCACAGATGCGCGGCAACGCAAGTCAACGAGCAACGAGCAACGAGCAACGAGCAACGAGCAACGAGCAACGAGCAACGAGCAACGAGCAACGAGCCGATCGCCCTGCCGCGCGGCGCCAGCCGTTTCGCTCACGCGCGATGATAGGGGTGATTTTGCGTGATGGTCCACGCACGGTAAAGCTGCTCGGCGAGCAGCACGCGGACCATCGCGTGCGGCAAGGTGAGGCTCGACACGCGCAGCAGCATATCGGCGCGCGCCTTCAGATCGGGATCGAGCCCGTCGGCGCCGCCGATCAGAAACGCCACGTCGCGGCCGTCCTGCTGCCAGCCGGGCAGGGCGCCCGCAAGCTGCATGGTGGTCCAGTCCTTGCCGCGTTCGTCGAGCGCGACGATGCGCGCGTTCTTCGGCAACGCGGCTTCGATCTTCTGCCGCTCGGCGGCCATCACGCTTTCCGCCGGCCGTCCCGACGAACGCTGCTCGGGCTTGATCTCGCGCAGCTCGATGCGCAGCTCGGGCGGCATGCGCTTCGCGTATTCGTCGAAGCCGGTGGCGATCCAGTCCGGCATCTTGTGGCCGACGGCGAGGATATGCAGTTTCATCACGAATGCGGTCGCGAACTTGTCTTGCGGACGATGCGGCGGGCCGGCAACGCGCGCTTACTTGCGGCGCGCCGTCGCCTTGCGCGCTGGTTTCGCGGCGGGCGCTTCGTCTTCCTCGTCCTCGTCGTCGGGCTCGCTCGAGCGCGCGCCGCCGAACGGATCGGGCGTCGACAGCTTGATGCGTACCGGCTTGTCGCCCCAGATTTCCTCGAGGTTGTAGTACTGGCGCAGCGCCGGTTGCAGGATGTGCACGACCGCGTCGCCGCAATCGACCAGCACCCATTCGCCGATGTCCTCGCCCTCGGTGCTGATGATGTCGCCGCCGGCTTCCTTCACGCCTTCCCGCACGCTCGAAGCGAGCGCCTTGGTCTGTCGGTTGGAGGTGCCGCTCGCGACGATCACGCGATCGAACAGCGCGGTCAGGTGGCTGGTGTTGAACACCTTGATGTCTTGCGCCTTGACGTCTTCGAGAGCGTCGACGATCACGCGTTGCAGTTTGCGA